>PPYF01544252.1_pt1 | contig 123892 bp, 120 predicted proteins | sample 1559871 | NCBI WGS metagenome assembly PPYF01 (sample SAMN08240021, study PRJNA423297) | Human gut metagenome, whole genome shotgun sequencing project.
AAACTTAATATAAATTTTTGATTATCTTTTCATATCTTCTTAAATGTCCGCAAAGCCTTATTTTATCAGCTTTACGGGCATTTCTCTTTTCGGCTGATACTTCCAAACAGCTACGTTTCATCACGTTTTCTCACGGTCAATCGTGGTAAATATCGTGGTAAAACTTTAAGCTATCATGCTTCTTAATTCTGCCTTGACGTTCTCTATGGACGCATGGGCGTACAGGTTCAGCGTGATACTGATGTTTGCGTGTCCCATGATATACTGTAAACTCTTAGGGTTCATGTTCCTGTTCGCAAGTCTGGTACAGAACGTATGACGCAGGATATGGGGCGTTATCTTTGGTAAGCTGTCCTCATGGCTCTTGTTATATTTCTTTCTCAGATTAGCGAAAGTAGAAGTATAATAGGCATTCGTCATAGGAAAGCCTTTCCCGTTCAGAAAGAGGAAACCACTGTACCCGTCTATCTCTGTCGGCTCTGCCTTTGCCTTGTTTGCCATGACACGCTCAAATGCCTGTTTCACTTCCTCACTCATGGGAACATCACGCACACCGCTTTTTGTCTTTGGTGTTTCGATATAATAGCCCGTTTCCTTGCTGGATAATAGCTGGTGGTCTACATGGATAACGCCGTTTTCAAAGTCTATATCCTGCCTTGTCAGTCCGCACAGTTCCGAGATACGAAGCCCTGTCTTTAACAGTATTACGATTGCGTCATAATACTTTTTATATACCCTGTCCCTGCTGGCAAAGGACAAGAGCCTTTCTTCCTGTTCCTCGGTCAATGCCTGCCGTGGTGTCCTGTCGTCCTCTATGACCTCATTCAGCTTGAAATCAAAGGGGTTCTTCCTCACGAGGTCGTCCGCTATGGCAATGCGGAATGACGCATTTAACGAGCGTTTATAATTGCTTATGGTCTGATAAGCATAGCCCTTGTCTTTCATGCGTAACGCCCATTCCTTAGCGTCTGAAAGGCGTATGCTGTCAATGCTCCTAGCCCCCAGTATATCGCCCTCTAATGTCCGCATGAGCTTTTTCCTGCCCTGTCTTGTGCTTTCCTTTACGTTGGCTCTCTGGGCGTTCTGTTTGGCGTATAGCTGGCACAGCGTCATTTTTCCGCCTGTTGTGTCGATACCGTCCTGTAAATCCCTTTGTATCTCCGTTTCTAATTCCCTTAGGGATTTCCCGTCCCTCTTGCCTTTAGGTACGAGGTCTGTCGGCACAAGTTTCCATGAATAGGCATACCTTGTCTTTCCTGCCTTGTCCACATATTTGTATAAGTATCTTCCGTCTGCTCGCTGGCTCTCTCCTGTCTTTAAGAGGCGACCTTTACTGTCCCGTCTTTTTTCCGACATTTCTTATCTGCTCCTTTCGTAAGAAAGAGCCTTGATATGACTTACTGAAATAATATCACATACAAGGCTCTTTTGCATTAGATTGCGTCTGTTTTATCCATAAATTTCTCAAACTGTTTTTTCTTAATCAAGATACGGTTGCCGTTCATCACATACCAGTCGCCGTGTCGGTTTTCTTCTACCAATCGGCGTAGCTTGTTCTGTCCGATTGTGAAGTATCTTGACGCTTCCTCAATGGTAAGGGTGTATTTTTCCCATACAGGAATATCAATCTTTTCGTTCATCATGCCACCCCCCTACCTGTTCTTTGTGTCATACTGGACGTAGGGTATCAATTCTGTCCTGTCTATCCGCTGTAAATGGGCGGTCAGCTTGCTGGAAAGGGAAGTGCTGTACCTTGCCTTATCTACCATATCCCCGACACGTTCCAGCCCACCTAAAGCGTCATGGGATTCGAGGAAGTAAAAGCCTTTGACAGCGGATATGACACCACCCTCTGTAAGCCACTGTTGCGTTTCTTCAAGGGAATTATGCGGTGTGGGTACATGGAGTTTTAAAAGTTCCACAGCCCCTAAAAAGCGTTGCCAGAAACGGCACGTTTTCCACCTGCTCTTGTTGCTCTCATTCCTGTTTGCTACGACAAAACGCAGGTTGTCCGCCAGCAGTCCGAAAGCCAGTTCCCCAATCTCCAGCGGTCTTGCCTGAAATGCCATAGCAAAGGCATGAGCCTTTTCATCACGCAGTTGCATTTCCGTCCGTTTCCAACTCCCGACTTCATCAAGCGTCCTGTTGTATTTGCCGCACACTTCCTTGTCCTTGTCATAAAAGCGGTAGGAAAGCCCCGATTTTCCAGCCCCGATATAGACGGTCTTTGCGGTGTCAAAATCATCAAACTTGCTCTCGTCAAAATGGTAGCCCTCACTGTTGGCGATAAATTCCTCTTTTTCACATTTCTTCTTTATCTGCTCTATGGTAAAGAACGGCGTTTCGTTCCTGTCGTCAATGGCAACGTCCAGCCTTGTGAAATGGTAGTTTCCAGCCCCATATCTCCTTTCACAGCGTCCGAACATATCCCCAAAGGTCAAGCCGTTGTTATCGAGGATACGGAAAATATCATCACACCCCCTGCCTGTCATCACGAGATAACAGCCCAGCCCTTGTGGGTTGTCCTCTGTCTTTTTTGCGTCGCCCGATACATAAATATCTCCGATTTCCCAACGCGCCTGATACGTCTTAAATTTGACCGTTGCAGGATAGACATTAAAAATATCGGTCGGCAAGCATAAAATGTGCCGTATCACATCTTCTGCCGTTGCCGTATCAAAGACAATGCTGATGTAATCAATCTTGACGGATAAATTTTCATGTGTTGCGATAGTGCATTACTCCTTTCGTACTCCCCGTTTTTTTGCGGGGTAAAAATCGTGTTTTGTCCTTTATTTATCACAGTTTCTAGGTACTATGACATGTATGCGCAGAATAACGCCGTTAGAATTACTTGTCAAGAACTTTTTCTTGACTTTTTCGGCTATAATAAGTATGATAGGCTTATAAAGGAACGAAAAAGCCGGGAAAGGAAAAGATATAAGAAGTTATGGAGCATGACACAAAGAAAATAAATTTTTTAGGGGAGAACATACAGACCATAAGAAAACACAGGAAAATGAAACAGCAGGAGCTTGCGGACGCCATCGGTATCAATATGCAGAGCCTTTCTAAGATTGAACGAGGGGTAAACTATCCCACCTTTGACACGCTGGAAAAGATAATGGACGTACTGGAAGTAACACCGAATGAATTGTTGTCGGGAGAATGGAAGTTTGTCCAACAGGCGGAAAAAGAGGTATGCAAGTTTTTACGGACGGAAGAACGCCTAAATGCAGAACTGAAACACGGACACTATGATAACTTCTTTGACAGTGAAGAAGAATGGCTAGAGTATGAGTTGGAGCAGTTGCGGAAATACATCACAGACTATATCAAGGGAGAGGACATACAAGCGTCCGACCTTTACCCTATCAAAACATTTATCCAGCACTTGAAATTTCAGAAAGTATTAGACCGTTATGATGATTTATACAGCATGGATATGTTCGGGGAAAGCACAGACGGACACAAGTACGGTACACCTTATCAGGTTGTAAAGAGGATAAATCCCAACTCAAAAGAAGATATGGAGCTGTTGCGGGAAGTCTTAAAGGACAGCCATTTTGACAACGGGGACGAGTAGCCTTTTTCCTCTTGCAAAAAGATACAGCAAACAAAAAGCCCAGATCAAGAGTGCAAGCACCACTTCTAAAGAAGTGGCAGGCTCTTGACAGGGCTTTTTCTTTTCTGTTTATGGCAGACAAGAGAAAAAAGGATAGCTATATTGTATAGTTTCTCTAATAATTTTAGAGCAATGAATTTATCACAGGTACTTCGTCTTTTCATTGTAAAAGTACAATCGTGGAAAGCACTAATATTGGCACTTTGATTTTGTGCATTATGCACAAAATATGATAGCAACAAAGAGGTCATATATAAAATAGAAACAAAAATAACTTGACATTTAATGAAATATATGTTATGTTGAGGTTAGTAAAAACAGTACGTGACATAAAACTATCAAAAAGTAAAAAAGAGAAAGGAGGTTTATCGAATGAGAGCAAAGAAGTTGAGAACGAAAGTAGTTGGTCTTGTAGCAGCAGTTATGGTTGTCGGCGCTCCACTTACAGCGTGGGCTATTGATGTAGCGGGTGGAGATTTGTACTACAATGGAGGGCAAACAGACACCATTGTATATTCCGAAATTGGGCGTAAAGCAGGTATTAGTCGCAACTACATGGTAAAGGCAACTGTAAAGGTCGGCGGAGATACATATACCAGTGGATTCAAGTCAAACTACGCTTACAAAGATGCAAAGAGAGTTTTTCTATTTACAACATTTATGAAAAGAATAACATTGCTACTGAGAATTTAAAAGGGTATGTTTTAGAAGAAACATCGCCAGAAATTCTCGACAAATTTTATACAATATTTACAGAAGAATATTCTCAAAATAAATTAGAACTCATTAACAATACGCTCACTTCCACAGATAAATCTGTTTATGATTTATATTGCTATCCATTAAATGAGTTTACACAAAAACAGCCTATATCTTCCTCTATTTTGTTTCAATATCATGAATTGCAAAAGGAAGATTTTTTAGATAGTGTTGGTGTATTCTATACAGATTTACCAGCTAACGCAATTAAAGAGATAGCTTCTCAACTGTCCGTCGCAATAAATAACTTTGAAAATGACGCTATTCCGTATAGTATGGTATTAGAATTGAATCTTCTGAATTTTGTAATCTTATTTATTGTACTTCAAATCATATACTGTATTTATACGTCTTATAGTTTGAAAAAAATAGGTATTAAAAAAAGCATGGGCTTTTCTACTATACATATTTTAAAGGAGCAAATTACCAGTGTAATAAAATATTTTGCTGTAATATGTTTAGTATTACTGTTCTTGCTAAATTTATATTACGCATTAACAAACAGATATGATTTTTCTTATTTAGCAACAAGTGTACTGTTCTTTATTGGTGTTTTAGCTATAAATATACTTTGTGTTTTAATTACAAGTATTTTAATTAAGTTTGTTTCTTTAGAGGCAATGATAAAAAATAAGACTTTAAATAGCGGCACAAATATTGTAGTTCAGGCTATAAAAATAATTTTTTCGGTAATAATCGCTATCACTATTATTTCATTGCTGAATCAGGGGAACTCATTTAGACAAAGCCAACAAGCTGTTTTAGATTATAAGTATCTGGACGGATATTATACCGCTAATGGTTTTAATTCATCGGAGTATGATTATGCGTTAGCAAACACAGACATATTAGAAAAATATTCTGAACAAACATTAGAGATGTATAATCATAACCATTCACTACTATGTGATTTTAGGACAGACGGTGGTTTGCAGACATCACGCCCCTATTATGAACAACAGCTTGTTATTGCAAATAGAAATTATCTGAATGAATTTTCAAATATCCAGCTCAGTGGAAAACCATTGGGAGAAGATATATTTAGTGAACCAACAGTATTAGTTCCACATAAATATAAGAATGATGAAAATTCTATTAGCGAATATATTAAGCAAGAATATTTCCGATTGATGAATTACAATCAATTTTATGGAATACCGGGAGAAGAAAAAACTATTGATAAATTTAATGTTGTTTATATAGACGATGATTCTACGATAAAAGTCAATACAGAAAATGGTTTTTCGGATATGGCTAATCCTGTTATCATTGTTGATACGGGCAATTTTGCAGGACTTTACTATTTGGATTCTTTAAATACAAGGTGTTTATTTTTTCAAATGGAGTCAAGAGAAGATTTTTCTTCTTTGTTATCAGAATATGATTTAGAGCAATTAGTTACAGCTGGAACATTACTTACACCTTATTTAATGCAACTTGAAAATGTGACATTCGTTCTTAAAACACTCACTATGTTTACGATTGTCTTTATAGTGTCTTTACTGTTTATTTTGTATATTTCAAATTATGTGGACATTTTTGTAAATCGAAAGAGATATGCGGCAAAAGAGATTTTAGGATTCTCTCATTTTAGGACACTGAAAAATCGGTATATTTTTTGGGGAATCGAAATAATTATATCAGGCGTATTAACTGCTATAAATTATTATTTTGCTTGCCTTTTTGCGATTATACTTATTGACTACATATTCTGCGAATTGCTTTATAGAATTTATATCTCAAACGCTTTATATGAGATTGAAAAGGGGGCATAAGTATGTCATTGATTACATTAAAGAACGTCAAAAAAGAATATGGGAAAAATCAGGTTCTATTTGAAAATTTATCTTTAGAAATAGAAAAAGGCGAATTTGTGGGGCTTGTAGGGAAAAGCGGGGCAGGTAAAACGACACTTTTAAATATAATAGGATTGATTACTGATATATCCGAGGGAACAATCACTATTGATAGTCATAAAAATTTGTCCATGAACGGTAAAAATGCTATGATTTTGAGAAGATATACAATAGGCTATCTATTTCAAAATTATGGACTAATAGAAGATGAAAGCGTGTTGTGGAATTTAAAATTAGCTCTTGAATATAAAAAAGTAAAAAAAGAAGAAAAACTGAAACTAATCAATAAGTATTTAAAGCAATTTGAGCTAAGTGACATGCTTAACAAAAAAGTATATCAGTTAAGCGGTGGAGAGCAACAGCGAATTGCAATTATTAAATTGATTTTGCAAGGAAGTCAGATTATATTAGCTGATGAACCAACTTCTGGACTTGATAAAGAGAACGAATTGATAGTGATGAAACTTTTGAAAGAATTAAATGAAAAGGGCATTACTATAATCATGGTCACTCACAACATGAATTTGTGCGATTGTTTTTCCAGAGTTATAAATGTAGAAAACTTTAGATAGTTTGTTAAAGGGAGATACGCGGTTTTATTATACGTGCAATCTCCCTTTATATTTCGTCATATCAAGACTCATATTCAATTATGGTAAATTCGTGGTAAAACACTTATTTTTTCAAGTGATGAACAGCCCTTAAATGCTGTATTTATGCGGATAATCGGATTTTCTATATCAAGTTTAATTGTTTTATTAATTGGCAGCTATGGGTTGCCTTATTGATTGAGTTAGAAGCTCAAATTTTATAAGTTGGTTCCTTTATAACCGCAATGCGTTATGCGCAAACTTGTGAAACGGTCAATAAGAGTAGTAAAAGTATAATTGCTAAATAGACTCTGACACGAATATCTTTTCAAAATAAATGCAAAGAAGCAAATGGAAATCCATGTAATAAAGACAGAGATGTTGAATGCATCCGGCAGGATGTGTTGCAGAATTTTGTAGCAGGTGGTATTTCCGGATAAAACGGTGCTTCTGCAATGACAGAAAATCGACTGAGAAGATAAACAGGTTGTGCAAATGCGCAGCCTGTTTTTTGTGTATACGAGAAAATTTACCCGGTGACAGAAACAGACTGCGATACTTTTGATAACAGAGGGAGGAATGGGATATGAGCGAGAAGCATACCCATATGGATCAGCGCAGGGCTCCGATCCATGAAGCACTGGAAAACTTTCGGCGCATGAGAGTCGTACCTTTTGATGTGCCGGGACATAAGAGAGGCCGGGGCAATCCTGAACTGACAAAATTCCTGGGGGAACAATGTGTGGGCGTGGATGTCAACAGCATGAAGCCGCTAGACAATCTGTGCCACCCGGTATCCGTCATCCGGGAAGCGGAAGAACTGGCTGCGGATGCATTTGGAGCGGCACATGCTTTTCTTATGGTGGGAGGCACTACCAGCTCGGTACAGAGTATGGTGCTGACTGCCTGTAAACGGGGGGATGAGATCATCCTGCCACGTAATGTCCACCGTAGTGTGCTGAATGCACTGGTATTGTGCGGAGCGATTCCGGTCTATGTAAATCCTGAGGTGGACCAGCGGCTGGGAATTTCGCTGGGAATGAAGAGAGAGCAGGTGGCAAAGGCAATCGCAGAGCATCCGAAGGCGGTAGCGGTACTGGTCAACAATCCGACTTATTACGGAATCTGCAGCGATCTGCGGGCCATCGTAAAAATGGCACATGATGCCGGCATGCTCTGTCTGGCAGATGAGGCGCACGGAACGCATTTCTATTTCGGAGGAGGATTGCCGGTGTCTGCCATGGCGGCAGGGGCGGATATGGCATCGGTATCCATGCATAAGAGCGGAGGAAGCCTGACACAGTCCAGTCTTCTTCTGACCGGACAGAATGTTCATGCTGGTTATGTACGCCAGATCATTAATCTGACACAGACGACGTCGGGAAGCTACCTGCTGATGTCCAGTCTGGATATCTCCAGAAGAAATCTGGCACTGCGAGGGAGACAGATCTTTCATCAGGTGGCGGATATGGCGGAATATGCCAGAGAAGAGATCAATGCGATCGGAGGATACTATGCCTTTGGAAAGGAACTGGTCAACGGAGACTCCGTGTTTGATTTCGATATTACCAAGCTGAGTGTGCATACACGGGATATCGGACTGGCGGGAATTGAGGTATATGACATTCTCAGAGATGAGTATGATATTCAGATCGAGTTCGGCGATATCGGAAATATACTGGCGTATCTGTCCATCGGTGACCGCTCTCAGGAAGTGGAGCGCCTGGTGAGTGCACTTGCGGAGATCAAACGTCGCTATCATACGGACGGAAGCGGATTGCTGAACCAGGAATATATTGATCCGGAGGTGGTTGCCAGTCCGCAGGATGCGTTTTATGCGAATAAGTGCAGTCTGCCGCTGCGGGAAACCAAGGGAAAAGTATGCTGTGAGTTCGTGATGTGCTATCCTCCGGGAATCCCCATTCTGGCACCCGGGGAGAGGATCACGGGAGAAATTCTTGATTATATCGAATACGCGAAAGCCAAGGGCTGCAGCATGACCGGACCGGAAGATCCCGAGATCCTGCACCTGAATGTGCTGGCAGAGTAAAAAGGAGGGTGAAAAATGGAAATGTGGTTTTCGGAGTTTCATACTCCCAATGTAAAACACAGTCTTCGTGTGGAGAAACATCTGTATTCCAAACAAAGTGATTATCAGAGGATCGACATTTTTGAGACTCCGGAATTCGGAAGGGTTCTTACGCTGGATGGCAACGTCATGCTGACGGAACGGGATGAATTTATCTATGACGAAATGATCACCCATGTGCCCATGGCAGTCCATAAAGACGCAAAAGATATTCTGGTGATCGGTGCCGGAGATGGTGGAGTAGTGCGGGAACTGACCCGCTATGACCGTGTGGAAAATATCGATCTTGTAGAGATGGATCCGACGGTAGTGGAAGCGTGTCGTGCGTATCTGCCGGGCAATGCCTGCCGGATGGATGACCGCAGAGTACAGATTCATTTTGAAAACGCATTGAAATTTATCAGACGCTGCGAGGCAAAATACGATCTGATCATTGTGGATTCTTCCGATCCTTTTGGTCCTTCGGAAGGACTGTTCACCAGGGAATTTTACGGGAATTGTTATAATGCCCTGAAGGCGGACGGGATCATGGTCAATCAGCAGGGAAGCCCTTTTTATGCAGAGGATGCCGGAGCCATGCAGCGCAGTCATAAAAGGATCGCCAGCACATTTCCCATCAGCCGTGTCTATCAGGCGCATATTCCTACTTTTGCGGCAGGCTACTGGCTGTTTGGATTTGCCAGTAAAAAATACCATCCGGTGGACGATCTTGACCCTGCGGCATGGAATGCCCTGAATATGAGAACGCGCTATTATACGACGAGACTTCATAAAGGTGCATTTTACCTGCCGGCATTTCTGGAAGAGATGCTCAGGGAAGTAGAGTAAGCACGATATAAAACAGACAGGAAGGCGGCATGATCGCAATGATAGAGAGAAATGTAGAGAATTTTATCGGCTGTGACAGTGATTACACATCTGCGGAGATTGTCCTGTATGGGGCACCGTATGATTCCACCACAAGCTTTCGTCCGGGGGCAAGATTCGGGCCTTCCGCCATGCGGCATGAAAGCTTCGGACTGGAGACATACAGTCCTTATCAGGACCGGGATCTGACAGACTATGCAATATTTGACAGCGGAGATCTGGAACTATGTTTTGGTAGCAGTGAGGCGGCGCTGGCAGACATAGAAGCAAGAGCTGCGGAGATTTTACAGGATGGCAAACTGCCGGTTTTACTGGGTGGTGAACATCTGGTAACGCTTGGCGCCGTCAGGGCAGCAGCCAAAAAATATCCCGGAATGCATATCCTTCATTTTGATGCCCATGCAGATCTCAGACAGGATTATCTGGGAGCGGCACTCAGCCATGCCTGTGTGATCCGCAGATGCCATGATATTCTGGGGGATGGAAGAATCCATCAGTTCTGTATCCGCAGTGGGGACAGAGAGGAATTTTGTTTTGCGGCAGAACACACCCAGATGCAGAAATTTGATTTTACGGGGCTGGGCGAGCTTGCGGAGGAACTGGAGAGGAACCATACACCGGTATATCTGACCATAGACCTGGATTGCCTGGATCCGTCCTGTTTTCCGGGAACAGGAACACCGGAGGCCGGGGGAGTAAGCTTTGTCCAACTGACAGATGCCATCGGCAGAACAGCAAAACTGAATATCGTCGGTGCGGATGTGAATGAACTGGCACCGATGCTGGATCAGAGCGGAACATCCACCGCTATGGCATGTAAGGTGCTGAGGGAGCTGCTGCTTGCTCTTGCAGCGAACAGATCCACTGAAAAGTTAAAATAAAAAAGAAAAACGGAGGAAAGAAGATGAGCAGAGTATTAGTGATCGGCTGCGGCGGTGTAGCCGGTGTAGCGATTCAGAAATGTTGTCAGGTAAGTGAGGTATTCACGGAATTGTGTATTGCCAGCCGGACGAAGGAAAAGTGTGATGCACTGGCACAGAAGCTGGCAGGAAAGACGCAGACTGTCATTACCACAGCACAGGTGGATGCGGATGATGTGGACCAGGTGATCGCACTGATCCGGGAATACCGGCCGGAGCTGGTAATGAACATTGCGCTTCCTTATCAGGACCTTACCATTATGGATGCCTGCCTTGCCTGCGGTGTCAATTATATGGATACTGCCAACTATGAGCCGGAGGATACAGAGGATCCCGCGTGGCGCGCCATCTATGAAAAACGCTGTAAGGAAGCAGGATTTTCCGCCTATTTTGACTACTCCTGGCAGTGGGCTTATAAAAAGAAATTTGAGGAGGCCGGACTTACAGCACTTTTAGGCAGCGGTTTCGACCCCGGTGTGACCCAGGCTTACTGTGCGTATGCCGCAAAACATGAATTTGATACCATTGATACGATCGATATTCTGGACTGTAATGGCGGTGATCATGGATATGCGTTTGCCACCAATTTTAACCCGGAGATCAATCTGCGGGAGGTATCCGCACCGGGCAGCTACTGGGAGAACGGTCACTGGGTGGAGATCCCGGCCATGAGCATTAAGAGAGAATACGATTTTGACCAGGTGGGGCAGAAGGATATGTATCTGCTGCATCATGAAGAAATAGAGTCTCTGGCGAAGAACATCCCGGGGGTGAAAAGAATCCGTTTCTTCATGACATTCGGACAGAGCTATCTGGATCATATGAGATGTCTGGAAGATGTGGGAATGCTGTCTACAACACCCATCGTTTTTCAGGGGCAGGAGATCGTTCCGATTCAGTTCTTGAAGGCACTGCTTCCGGATCCTGCAAGCCTCGGCCCCCGCACCAAAGGCAAGACCAACATCGGATGTATTTTCACGGGAACAAAAGATGGCAAGCCGAAGACCTATTATATTTACAATGTCTGTGACCATCAGGAATGTTACAGGGAAGTAGAGAGCCAGGCAATCAGCTACACTACAGGTGTCCCCGCCATGTGCGGAGCATTGATGCTTCTCACCGGAAAATGGAATAAGCCCGGAGTCTACACTGTGGAAGAATTTGATCCGGACCCTTATCTGGAGGCACTGGATAAATACGGTCTGCCCCGCAGGGAAAATCGCAGCCCGGAGCTGGTAGACTGATGGCAGGAACAGAATACAGGGATGACAGACCGGCTTTTGCCGGAACCGGAGGAAGAATCCCGGCAGCTTTTCAGGATCTTCCGACTCCCTGTTATATCCTGGACGAGAGAGCTCTGCGCAGGAATGGGGAAATCTTAGGAAAACTGGCGCAGGAGACCGACTGCCGTATCCTGCTGGCACAGAAGGCTTTCAGCAATTATGACCTGTATCCGGTGTTACAGCCGTATCTGGCAGGGACAGAGGCCAGCGGCTTATATGAAGCAAGGCTCGGCGCGGAAGAAATGCCAGACCGGGAAGTCCATGCATTTTGCGCAGCTTACCGGGCGGAGGACATGGAGGAGCTGCTGAAATATGCAGATCATATCGTATTTAATTCTCCGTCGCAGCTTGCTGCGTTTGGTCCTATGACAAAGGCTGCGGGAAAAAGTGTGGGACTGCGGATCAACCCGGAGCATTCCACACAGGAGGGACATGCCATTTATGATCCCTGTGCACCGGGAAGCCGCATGGGAACCACCAGAGAACAGTGGGATCTGGCATTGGAAAAGGATCCGGCGCTGGCAGAGCTTCTGGATGGACTGCATTTTCATACTTTATGTGAGCAGGATTCCGATGCTCTGGAGGAGACGCTGGAGGCTGTGGATGAAAAATTCGGGGATCTTCTTCCCAGTATGAAGTGGCTGAATATGGGGGGAGGGCATCATATCACCCGCCCCGGATATGATCTGGAGCGCTTAAAAAGAGTGATCCGGCATGCCCGGGAGAAATGGGGTGTCATGGTATATCTGGAGCCGGGAGAAGCATGTGCCCTGAACGCCGGTTATCTCCTGACAACAGTACTGGATACTGTGAAAAATAAAGATACACAGATCGCCATTCTGGATGCCAGTGCTGCCTGCCACATGCCGGATGTTATTGAAATGCCCTATCTGCCGCCCGTTTTAGGAGCAGAAGCCGCTGATCATGCGGACAGCAGGACATGGAGGCTGGCAGGACCGACCTGCCTTGCCGGAGATGTGATCGGAGATTACCGTTTTCCTAGGGAGGTCATTGCGGGAGAGAGGCTGCTGTTTGGAGATATGGCGATCTACACCACCTGTAAGAACAATACCTTTAACGGAATGCCCCTCCCGGCGATATGGGTGTACCGGGAAGATGGAACCTGTGAAGAACTGGTGCATTTTGGGTATGAGGATTTTAAGGTAAGGCTGGGGAGAAACAATGTAAGCTCTTAGATAGATAAAAAATTAACTTTTGGGAAATGTATTGATAGTTTTTATTATTTGGGATACAATTACGCATGTATAGAAAAAATAGCCGCAAAAACACGGCTATTTTTTAAAAAAAGAAATGTAAGCGCTTACAAAAGGAAACTAAAAGCTACAATACAGCAAGGCAGGCAGTAGTGTCTGCGGAATGGAGAAGATTATGAGCCGACTGAAGATTGCAACCCCGAACAAAGCGCAGCTTACGGTGGAACGTCTCTATAAGGATCTGGAGAGGAGGATCATTGCCAGTCCACCCGGATTGTGCCCGGTGGATTTACAGCTTTCCTTTCTGAAAATGTGTCATGCCCAGACCTGCGGTAAATGTGTTCCCTGCCGGGTGGGACTGGGACAGCTGCAGAACCTGATGGCAGATGTACTGGCAGGCAAGGCAACATTGAAGACCCTGGATCTGATCAGGGACACCGCATCCGATATCGTGGATTCCGCAGATTGCGCCATCGGTTATGAAGCAGCTCATATGGTACTGGCCGGACTGGAGGGCTTCCGGGAGGATTATGTCTATCATATCGAACATGGCGGCAAATGCTCCTGCCAGATCACCCAGCCGGTTCCCTGTGTGGCACTGTGTCCGGCAGGGGTGGATATTCCTGGCTACATAGCACTGGTCCGGGAGGAGCGCTATGCGGATGCCGTGAAGCTGATCCGCAAGGACAACCCTTTTCCTACTGCATGTGCGCTGATCTGCGAGCATCCCTGCGAGGCAAGATGCCGCCGCAACATGATCGACAGCGCCATCAACATCCGGGGATTGAAACGTATGGCGGTGGACAATGCCAGAGCCAACACGGTTCCCGTTCCCGAGAAGGCGGAAAGCACTGGCAAAAAGGTGGCCATCATCGGAGGAGGTCCCGGTGGATTGTCTGCAGCATACTATCTGGAGCTGATGGGACATCACGCCGTAGTATTTGAGGAAAAAAACAAGCTGGGAGGAATGCTGCGTTACGGAATCCCCAACTACCGTTTTCCCAGAGAACGCTTACAGGAGGATATTGATACCATCCTGTCCACCGGTGTGGAGGTGAAGCTGAACACCAAAGTCGGCAACGGCGAAGGCGAGATTTCTTATAATAGATTACATGAAGAATACGATGCGGTCTACATTGCCATCGGTGCCCATACGGATAAAAAGATCGGTATCGAAGGCGAGGATGCACACGGAGTTATGTCCGCAGTGGAGATGCTTCGCCGTATCGGCGATGATGACATGCCGGACTTCAGGGACAAGACTGTAGTCGTAGTCGGCGGGGGTAACGTGGCCATGGACTGTACCCGCTCTGCTATCCGTCTGGGTGCAAAAAAGGTGGGGATCGCCTACCGCAGAAGACAGACGGATATGACGGCGCTTCCCGAGGAAGTGGAAGGAGCCATCGCAGAAGGCGCGGAACTCTATAGCCTGAACGCCCCGCATAGGATCGAAGCTGACGAGAACGGCAATGTGACGGCTCTGTGGGTGGAGCCGCAGATCATCGGTCCTATAGATGCCTGGGGACGTGCCCGTCCGATCCAGGCGGATGTCCCCCTGCTTCGAATTCCCTGTGATATTGTGGTAGTGGCCATCGGTCAGGGGATTGAGACCCGCCATTTTGAAGAAGCCGGTATCTCTGTGAAGCGCGGTACCATCACAGCCATGAGCGACAGTGAAGTTAAGGATGTCCACGGCGTATTTGCCGGAGGAGACTGTGTGACCGGCCCGGCCACTGTGATCCGTGCCATTGCCGCCGGAAAAGTAGCCGCCGCTAATATTGATGAATATCTGGGTTATCATCATGTGGTTCCCTGTGATGTGGAAATCCCTCCCGTATCCTATGAGGACAAGGAACCCTGCGGACGGATCCAGCCTGGTGAAAAGGAAGCCGGGGAACGTAGGAAGAATTTCGATGCTTTTGAGTGTGGCATGACGAGGCAGGAAGCCTGCCAGGAAGCGGGCAGATGCTTACGCTGTGACAAATACGGTTACGGAAGCTTAAAGGGCGGCCGTGCAGCCATCTGGTAAAAGAGGAGCAGACTATGGGCGAAAAAATGATTAACCTTACAATAGACGGTGTGGAATTACAGGTGCCGGAAGGAACCAGTGTTATGAGTGCAGCCGCGGGTGTTGGAATAGAAGTGCCGCATCTGTGTTTTTTGAAAGACATTAATGAAATCAGTGCCTGCAAGGTCTGCGTGGTGGAAGTGCAGGGGAAAAGTAAGCTGATCACAGCCTGCAACAGTCCGGTGGAAGAGGGAATGGTGGTGTTCACCAACTCTCCTAAGGTACGACGTGTGCGCAGGACCAACATGGAACTGATCCTGTCCCAGCATGACTGTCACTGTGCAATCTGTGTCAGAAGCCGCAACTGTAATTTACAGAAGATATCCAATGATCTGGGAATTCTGGAAGTACCTTTTAACGAGGAAGTCCCGGAGACTTCCTGGGACCATTCTTTCCCTCTGATCAGGGATTCCAGGAAATGCATCAAATGTATGCGATGCGTACAGATCTGTGATAAAGTCCAGGCCATGCATGTCTGGGATGTACAAAATACCGGATCCCGTACCACTGTGGATGTGGCGGACAACAAGACCATCGATTGTTCCGACTGCACCCTGTGCGGGCAGTGTATTACCCATTGCCCTACCGGAGCACTGAGAGAACGCGACGATACTGACAAAGCATTCGCAGCACTGGCGGATCCTGAGAAGATTACGGTAGTCCAGGTGGCACCGGCGGTGAGAACTGCGTGGGGGGAAGAACTGGGACTGCATGGAGAGGAAGCTTCCGAGGGCAAAATGGTGGCAGCATTAAAGCGCATTGGTTTTGACTATGTATTTGATACCAATTTTGCAGCGGATCTGACCATTATGGAAGAAGGAAGCGAACTGCTGGAGCGCCTGGGCAACTCCCGGAAATACGCATGGCCTATGTTTACCTCCTGCTGTCCCGGCTGGGTAAGCTTCGTGTCCAAAAAATATCCGGAGTACCTGCGGAATCTGTCCACGGCAAAATCTCCCCAGCAGATGTTCGGTGCCATGGCGAAGACTTATTTTGCACAGAAAAAAGGCATTGACCCAAATAATATCTGCTGTATTTCCGTCATGCCCTGTGTGTCCAAGAAGAGAGAAGCCGCTCTTTCTTATATGAAGAGTGCCGGAGCCGGACAGGATGTGGATATCGTACTGACTACCAGAGAATTCGTGCGGATGATCCGTGCGGAGCATATCAATCCCCGGTTTTTAAAAGAGCAGGCGTTTGATTCTCCTCTGGGAGAAAGTACCGGTTCCGGAATGATCTTCGGTGTCACCGGAGGTGTTATGGAGGCTGCGCTTCGTACTGCATATGCGGTAGTGGAAGGAAAGAATCCGGAAGCAGATGCCTTCAGAGCGGTCAGAGGAAGAGAAGGCAGGAGAGAAACGGATTTTGTACTGGGTGACAAAACCTTGCATACCTGTACGGTCAGCGGACTGGCCAATGCGGAGAAGCTGATGGAGGACATCAAGGAAGGAAGAACGGCTTATGATTTTGTGGAAGTCATGGCATGTCCCGGCGGCTGTGTGGGAGGCGGTGGACAGCCGATCCACGACGGATGTGAGTTCGCAGAGCAACGTGGCGGTACTCTGTACCGTCTGGATAGCGAGAGAAAACTTCGATTTTCCCACGAGAATCCGGAGGTGCGGAAAGCCTATGAAGAGTTCCTGGAGAAACCGCTTAGCCGTACCGCGCACAAGCTTTTACATTCCGAGCATGTGAATGAGTTGTATTTCGAGACACACAACTACTTGTAATACCGGATTTTTGGTTCCGTTCATGCCCGCATGATAAGGCATCTGAACCAAAAAGCGCCCAAACAGGAGGAAAAAGCGATTCGTGGGATTCGTTGGTATTACAATACCCCTTGACTTTTTCCCACATAGGGGCTATACTGTGTATAGTTTAAAGATGATTACTAGAGTAAGAGTGGACGCGCGCCACTCTTTCTTGTTGTTGTAGCGACAGTTTATATCAGTAAAGGAGGGCATACATGTCCAAACGAGAGGACTACGAAAGCAGAACAGAAGAACTGCTTGCACCTATCGCAGAAGTAAGTCAGGTGGAGATCTACGATGTGGAGTATGTGAAGGAAGGCAGTGATTACTATCTGAGAGCCTACATCGACAAGCCGGAGGGTGTGAACATTCTGGATTGTGAAAATGTCAGCAGAGCATTATCCGAAGCACTCGATAAGGCGGATTTCATTCCGGATGCATACATTCTGGAGGTCAGCAGTCCGGGACTGGGCAGAACGCTGAAAAAGGATAAGCATTTACAGAAGAGCATCGGCGAAGAGGTGGAGATCAAACTGTTTAAACCCATCGACAAATGCAAGGAATTTTCCGGCATTCTGGATCGCTTTGATGCAGATACGGTTACGATCACAGAAGAGGGAACCCCGAGAACTTTTGCCAGAGCAGACATCGCACTGATCCGCCTGGCACTGGATTTTTGATACTATTCAGAGCCAAGGGCGAAGGAATAGGTACAAGATTATAAGTTCAATACGAATATTACATTAAGAAAAGGCGAAAGCCGGAATGGAGGAAATGATGAATAAGGAATTAATGGAGGCACTGGATGTTCTGGAGAAGGAGAAGGAGATCAGCAAGGAGACCTTGTTTGAAGCCATCGAGAACTCCCTGATGACAGCCTGCAAGAACCATTTTGGAAAGGCTGACAATGTCCATGTGGAGATTGCTCCATGTAGAGATCAAATCCAAGGAATTCGGACGTATCGCTACCCAGAATGCCAAGAACGTGATCTTACAGAAGATCCGTGAAGAAGAGAGAAGCGTGATCTACAATCAGTATTATGAGAAGGAAAAGGATGTAGTAACCGGTGTAGTGCAGCGCTATGTCGGCAAAAATATCAGCATCAACCTGGGTAAGGCAGATGCCATGCTGACCGAGAATGAGCAGGTGAAGGGCGAAGTCTTCAAACCCACGGAGCGTATCAAGGTCTACATCGTAGAAGTGAAGAACACCCCGAAGGGACCCCGTATCAATGTCAGCCGTACCCATCCGGAACTGGTAAAGAGATTGTTTGAGTCTGAAGTTACCGAGATCAAGGACGGTACCGTAGAGATCAAGAGCATTGCCAGAGAGGCCGGCAGCCGTACCAAGATCGCTGTGTGGAGCAACAACCCGAACGTGGATGCGGTCGGTGCCTGCGTAGGTATGAACGGTGCACGTGTCAATGCTATTGTAGAAGAGCTGCGCGGTGAGAAGATCGATATCGTGAACTGGGATGAGAACCCCGGTAATCTGATCCAGAATGCACTTTCTCCCGCCAAGATCGTAGCAGTATTTGCGGATCCCGATGAGAAGACCGCAAAGGTAGTCGTTCCTGATTATCAGCTGTCTCTGGCGATCGGTAAGGAAGGTCAGAATGCAAGACTGGCAGCAAGGCTGACCGGTTACAAGATCGACATCAAATCCGAGACACAGGCCAAGGATGCTCCCGGCTTCCGCTATGAGGATTATGTGGACGATTACGAGGATGAAACCGAAGACGATTTTGATGGAGAGCAGGAATAATCAATGGCAAAAAAGATTCCACTGAGGCAGTGCGTAGGCTGCGGAGAAATGAAAGGCAAAAAAGAAATGCTGCGTGTTCTGAAGACTCCGGAAGGAGAGATCTGTTTAGATACGACGGGCAAAAAGAACGGACGCGGTGCATATATATGCAGACAGAAGGAATGTCTGCAGAAGGCCCGGAAGAATAAAGGCTTAGAGCGTTCATTCAAGATGAGTATTTCTCCGGAAAGTTATGATATGCTGGAAAAGGAGTTTGATCAGCTTGAAACAGAATAAGATTTATTCCCTTTTGGGACTTGCGATGAGGGGGCGTAACCTGGTAAGCGGTGAATTCCAGACGGAGGACGCTGTGAAAAAAGGTTCTGCCATGTTGGTGATCGTTGCAGAAGATGCATCCGCCAATACGAAAAAGTTGTTTCACGACAAATGTTCCTATTATGAAGTCCCAGTATATGAATATGGCACAAAAGAAGAGCTCGGCTGGGCAATCGGCCGGAACTTAAGATCTTCGATCGGTGTGTGTGATGCGGGACTGGCAGATGCACTCATCAAGCAATTGGAAGCGAATTTGCCCGGTTAGGCAGAATGGAGGAAAGCATGGCGAAAATCAAAGTACATGAACTCGCAAAAGAATTAGAACTACAGAGTAAGGATATATTGAATTTTTTACAGGAAAAAGGAATTGAGGCTAAGGCAGCACAGAGCTCTCTGGAAGAGGATGCGGCAGCGCTGGTTCGTAAGAGTCTGGGACACAAAAAGCAGGCTCCCGCGGCAGAGAAGACAGAAACTCCCACTCCGGCAGAAAAAGAGCCTGTGAAGGCACAGGAAGCAGCAAAGCCCGCAGCAAATAAGGTGCAGGAGCCCACAACAGAGAATAAGGGTCAGGATGAGACGAAGAAAAAGAAAAAAATTATCTTCGTAAGCAACCCTCAGAATTCCAAGATGTCCGGACAGCGTCAGGGCGGTCAGAACGGACAGGGACAGAGAAACGCCGGCGGACAGCGCCCGAATCAGGGACAGGGAGGCAGATACCAGAATAATTCCTACGGTAACCGTGTACAGACACAGGCTCCGGTACGTCCCATCAAGCCGCTGACCCCGCCTTCTCCCACCCCCAGTGTGGATATGGTACCCGGAAACAGAGGACAGCAGCCGAAGAAGCCCGCAAACAACACCGCGGCACAGGCACCTGTAAAAGAACAGGCAACACAGAATACCGCAGCAGCTCAGACACAGGCAGCTCAGACACAGGCACCTCAGAATACAGCACAGAACAGATCTACGGACAGACCGCAGAACAATAACCGTGACAACAGAGACAACCGCCAGGGTGGTTACGGTCAGAATAATTACGGACAGAACCGTGATAATCGTGGACAGAACGATCGTGGTCAGGGCAGCTATAATCGTGACAACAGAGATGGTAACCGTGATAATCGTCAGGGCAGCTATGGTCAGGGCAGCCGCCAGGGTGGACAGAACGCAAACAGAGGAGGCATGGGTAATGGCAGACCTCAGGGAGGCGGATTTAACAGACAGGGTCGTCCGGGTATGGAAGGCGGCCAGGGTGATCGCAGGAATAACGGCAACGGTGAGCGCGGTTACGGCAATAACGGCCGCGACCAAAGAGGCAATGGCGGATCGGGTAATCGATTCGGAGATAACAGACAGAATAAGGGCTTCGCTCCGGAACCTGCAGGTAAAGATATTGAGAAGAAGCGCGAAGATGAAAAGAGACGTTTCAGTCAGGAGAAGGACAACAAGCGTTCCAAGAAGGACCATATCTACGAAGACGAGGACGCACTGAAGAACAAGCCCGGACGTTTCATCAAGCCGGAAAAGAAGAAGGAAGAGGTACAGGAAGAGCAGATCAAAGTAATCGTGCTGCCGGAATCCATTACCATCAAAGAACTGGCTGAGAAGATGAAGTTACAGCCTGCAGCCATCATCAAGAAGCTGTTCCTGGAAGGTAAGATCGTAACCGTGAACCAGGAGATCTCCTATGAAGATGCAGAGAATATCGCCATGGAATATGACATTCTCTGTGAAAAAGAGGTCAAGGTAGATGTCATCGAAGAACTGTTGAAGGAAGACGAAGAGGACGAGGCAGATCTGGTGGAGAGACCTCCCGTAATCTGTGTTATGGGTCACGTTGACCATGGTAAGACTTCCCTGTTAGACGCGATCCGTAAGACCAATGTAACCGATCGTGAGGCAGGTGGTATCACCCAGCACATCGGTGCTTATACTGTAAATGTGGGAGACCGTAAGATCACCTTCTTAGATACTCCCGGACATGAAGCATTTACTGCCATGCGTATGCGTGGTGCCAATGCGACCGATATTGCTATCCTGGTGGTAGCAGCGGACGACGGCGTAATGCCCCAGACTGTAGAGGCGATCAACCATGCAAAGGCAGCGGGCGTGGAGATCATCGTAGCAGTGAACAAGATCGATAAGCCCTCTGCAAACATTGACCGTGTAAAGCAGGAGCTGGCAGAGTATGAGCTGATCCCCGAGGATTGGGGCGGAAGCACCGTATTTGCACCCGTATCCGCAAAAAGCGGCGAGGGTATTGACCAGCTGCTTGACATGATCCTGCTGACCGCAGACATCATGGAGCTGAAGGCGAACCCCAAGAGAAAGGCAAGAGGTCTGGTCATCGAGGCAGAGCTGGATAAGGGACGCGGTCCTGTGGCTACCGTACTGGTACAGAAGGGTACCCTGCATGTGGGAGACTTTATCTCTGCAGGTGTGGCTCATGGTAAGGTAAGAGCCATGATCGATGACAAGGGACGCAGAGTCAAGGAAGCAGGACCTTCTACTCCCGTAGAGATCCTGGGTCTGTCTGATGTTCCCAGTGCCGGTGAAGTATTCCTGGCACATGATAATGATAAGACAGCAAAATCTTATGCAGAGACCTACCTGGCACAGAATAAGGAAAAGATGCTGGAAGAGACCAAGGGCAGAATGTCCTTAGATGATCTGTTCAGCCAGATCCAGGAGGGTAATCTGAAGGAACTGAACCTGATCGTCAAGGCTGATGTACAGGGTAGTGTAGAGGCAGTAAAACAGTCCCTGATGAAGCTGTCTAATGAAGAAGTAGTAGTAAAATGTATCCACGGCGGAGTAGGTGCCATCAACGAATCTGACGTATCCCTGGCAAGTGCGTCCAACGCGATCATCATCGGATTCAACGTCCGTCCCGATGCGACTGCCAAGGCAACCGCAGAGAGAGAGGGTGTGGATGTACGTCTGTACAAGGTCATCTACCAGGCCATCGAAGATATCGAAGCAGCCATGAAGGGTATGCTGGATCCCGTATACGAGGAGAAGGTGATCGGTCATGCAGAGGTTCGTCAGATCTTCAAGGCATCCGCTATCGGTAACATTGCCGGTTCCTATGTCTTAGACGGTGTCTTCCAGAGAGGCTGTAAGGTTCGTATCACCCGTGAGGGAGAGCAGATCTTCGAGGGCAACCTGGCTTCCCTGAAGAGATTCAAGGATGATGTGAAGGAAGTTAAGGCAGGATATGAGTGTGGTCTTGTATTCGAAGGCTTTGACAAGATGCAGGAGCTGGATATCGTAGAAGCTTATATCATGGTGGAGGTACCACGCTAAAGAGAATATCTAAGGCGTGAAAATACCACGCCTAAGATATTCTAAAGCTTTAGCGCGAAGTTTCGCTTCGCGAAACTTCTGGTGTGATACGAAGCGAAACTTCCGGTGTGATACGAAGCGAAGCTTCCGGTATATCATGGTTTAGGTTTGAAGTAAGAAGGAATAAGAATGAGAAAAAATAGTGTGAAAAATACCCGTGTGAACGGGGAAGTACAGCGCGTTCTGGCAGAGATCATCCGGGGCGGTCTTAAGGACCCCCGGATCAGTCCCTGGACCAGTGTGGTCGCTGTGGAAGTGGCACCGGATTTAAAAAGCTGTAAGGCATGGATCAGTGTGCTGGGAGACGAGGAAGTCAGAAAATCTACCCTGCAGGGCTTAAAGAGCGCCGAGGGCTTTATCCGCAGAGAACTGGCGCGTACCATCAATCTGCGCAACACTCCGGATATCACTTTTGTGATGGACCAGTCCATCGAGTATGGTGTCAACATGTCCCACAAGATCGATGAAGTCATTGCTGCGGATGAGGCACAGAAGCCGGATAATGAAGTTGTGGAAGATACGGAAGAGACAGAGGAAGGTGACGAATAATGGATTTGCGTGAAGAATGTCGTGGCGCAAAAAGAATCGGTATCAGCGGGCATATTCGTCCCGACGGAGACTGCGCGGGTGCATGTCTGTCCTTGCAGAGGTACCTGCGTAAACTCCTTCCGGAAGCAGAGGTTACGGTATATTTACAGAAGCCTTCCGAAGAGTTTTCCTATCTGAAGGGATACGATGAGATTCAGACCGAATGCCCGGGGCAGGATCCGTTTGATGTGTATTTTGCACTGGATTGCAGCCAAGATAGACTTGGAGATGCGGAGAAATATTACCAGAATGCGAAAAAGAAGATCAACATCGATCATCACATCAGCAATTCCGGCTGTGGTGATGTAAATCTCGTCCGTCCCGAGGTGGGCAGTACCTGCGAGGTATTGTATCACATCATGGATGTGGAACTTATTGACAGAGATATTGCGGAAGCACTGTACACCGGCATCATCCACGATACCGGTGTATTCCAGTATTCCAATACGACACCGGAGACATTGCAGGCAGCAGCATTTCTGATCTCTTTCGGATTCAATTTCCCTAAGTTGATCGAGGAGAGCTTTTATCAGAAGACATATCTGCAGACGCAGATCATGGGCAGAGCCCTGATGGAGAGCATACGTTTCATGGACGGTCGCTGCATCGTGAGCATGGTGGACCGCAAGACCATGGATTTCTACAATGCGGTACCGGGAGATCTGGACGGCATAGTGAACCAGCTGCGCAATATTAAGGGAATCGACTGTGCAATCTTCATGTATGAGACCGGTGTACTGGAGTACAAGGTCAGCATGCGTTCCAATGAGAATGTGGATGTGGCGAAGGTGGCAGCTTTCTTTGGAGGCGGCGGACATGTACGTGCCGCAGGCTGCACCATGAAGGGGACTTTCCATGACTGTATCAATAATTTGTCACTGCACATCGATAAGCAATTGCGGGGAGAACAGGATTAATGGACGGCATTATCAATGTATACAAGGAAGCAGGTTTTACCTCTCATGATGTGGTAGCCAAGCTTCGTGGGATCTGCCGGCAGAAAAAGATAGGGCACACGGGTACACTGGATCCACAGGCTACCGGTGTGCTCCCTGTATGTCTGGGGAGCGCTACCAGAGCATGCGAAATGCTGACGGACAGGACCAAGGAATATGTGGCGGAACTTTTACTGGGTCAGATCACAGATACCCAGGATACCACGGGAACCGTTTTGGAAGAGCGGGAAGTAACGGTGGATGAGGCACAGGTACGTGAAGTGATCGGAAGCTTTGTCGGCGGTTATGACCAGATCCCGCCTATGTATTCCGCACGGAAGGTCAACGGAAAAAAGCTCTATGAGCTTGCCAGGGCAGGTAAAGAAGTGGAACGGCAGGCAAGTCACGTGGATCTGCCGGCAATCGAGATCCTGGAAATAAGACTTCCGGTGGTGAAGTTCCGTGTGGAATGTTCCAAGGGAACCTACATCCGCAGTCTCTGTGCCGATATCGGCGGGAAGCTTGGCTGCGGTGGTACCATGCAGAGCCTCGTGCGCACCAGGGTCGGAGAATTCCGGCTTGCGGATGCCCTGACACTTGCACAGCTGCAGAAACTCCGGGATACGGACAGATTAGAGGAGGCACTGCTTCCCACGGACCGTATTTTTGCGGATTTTCATGCAGTACATGTAGAGGGAAAATGGCGGAAATTGATCGATAACGGGAACGCTTTTTATCCGGGACAGACCATGGAGCAGACTACTTATCCTGCGGGAGAGTGGGTGCGTGTCTACAGAGAGGATGACAGCTTTGTGGGCATTTATGCGTATGACGGGGCAAAAGAATGGTACAAGTCCGTGAAAATCTTCCCAAGTAACACAGAAAGCAGGAAATAGACTTGGAAATCATTGCAGGAACAACAGACTTTTATCTGGAAAAAGATACAGCGGCAGCCATCGGCAAATTTGACGGTGTGCATTTGGGGCACAGAAGACTTTTAGAGGAAATCCTGAATAAGAAAAAGAACGGACTGGCAGCCTGCGTTTTCACTTTTGATCCCACACCGGCGGTGCTGTTCGGACTGTCGGATGGAAAAGAACTGACAACAAGAGAAGAGAAAAGACGTCTCTTCGAACGTCTGGGCATCGACATTTTGATCGAGTTCCCGCTGACAAAAGAGACTGCGGCCACAGAACCGGAGCGTTTCGTGACGGAGATTCTGGCGAAGCAGATGAATACTCGGTTTGTGGCGGCAGGGGAAGATCTGTCTTTTGGAAAAAATGGTGCAGGCAATGCTGAGCTTTTAGAGAAAATGGCTCCGCAGTTAGGCTTTTGCGTCCGGACCATAGAGAAGATCGAAGTGGATGGCATTGAGGTCAGCTCCACTTACATCCGCAAGCTGGTGGAAGAGGGCCGGATGGAAGAGGCAGAAAAGATGCTGGGAATGCCCTATACTCTGGTGGGACGCGTGGAACATGGCAATCATATCGGGCATACCCTGGGATTCCCCACGGTAAATCTCCTGCCGCCCGCAGGCAAGCTCCTGCCGCCCAACGGTGTCTATTATGCGGCAGTACGTTATAATGGGAAGGTCTACAAAGCTATCAGTAATGTAGGGACCAAGCCGACGGTTTCTTCCGAAAAAATGATGGGAGTGGAATCTTATCTATATGATTTCGCTCAGGATATTTACGGTCAGGAGATTGAAGTGGCACTGAAAAGCTTCCGGCGTCCGGAACGCAGATTTGCTTCACTGGAAGAATTGAAGCGCCAGCTGGACAGGGATATCGCAGATGGTCGAAATGCGTAAATTGAGTAAAAAAATGTAAAGAAACGTAAAAGAAAAGTAAAATATCCATTGCAAGTTTTAAATCTATCTCGTACAATATATTTTGGATTGTTTCTATAAGAATGTTTTAAGAGTGTTTTATAAGAAAAAATTGAGTATGATTACTTTGATTTTTACGAAGAGAATCAAGAGAGATTGAGGGATTTAAAATGAGCTTTGGAACAATATTGACAATGGCCGGAGGTCTGGGACTGTTTTTATTCGGAATGGAACTGATGAGTGATTCCATTGAGAAGGTAGCAGGTGCCAGACTTCGTCGTATTCTGGAGATTTTCACCACGAACCGTTTCATGGGGATGATCGTGGGTATTATTTTCACCGGTATCATCCAGTCTTCCTCCGCATGTACGGTTATGGTAGTCAGCTTTGTTAACTCCGGTCTGATGAATCTGTATCAGGCAGCGGGAGTTATCCTCGGTGCCAATATCGGTACCACCATCACCTCCCAGCTGGTATCATTTAATCTGTCCAAGATCGCACCGTTAATTCTGTTAGTCGGTGTGGTCGTGATGATGTTTACGAAGAAAGAAAAAGTCCGTAAAGTAGCGGAAGTGGTCGTAGGCTTCGGTATTCTGTTCGTGGGACTGAGCACCATGTCCCAGGCAATGGCCAACATGAAAAATGAGCCGCAGGTAGTAAATCTGCTGATGTCTCTGAAAAATCCGTTTTTGGCAACATTGATGGGATTTGCCCTGACTGCGATTATTCAGAGCTCATCCGTAACGGTCAGCATCGTACTGTTGCTCGCCAATCAGGATCTGCTGCCGTTACCGATCACACTGTACATTATCTTAGGATGTAATATCGGTGCCTGTGCTACCGCTATGTTAGCTTCCATGACCGGTAAAAAGGATGCGAAGAGAGCTGCGCTGATCCATCTGCTGTTCAATATCATCGGTACCGTGATCATCTATATTGCACTGTTCGTGGCGGGCGATCAGATCGTGGAGCTGATCAAGTCTATCTCTGCAGACAACGGCCGGTTCGTGGCAAATGCACATACGCTGATCAAGATCGCTCAGGTAATTATGCTGTTCCCGTTCACCGGCTGGCTGGTGAAGATGACTTACCTGATCGTACCCGGCGAAGACCAGAAGGTTGGTTACAGAGAAAGCTATCAGTTAAAATACATTGGAGACAAAGTGGTGTTCAACCCCGCTACCGCAGTGGTAGAGGTTGTCAAGGAGCTGGAGCGTATGGCTTCTCTGGCGGAGGAGAACTTAAACCGTGCCATGAATGCCCTGATCACATTGGATGAAGAAGACATTGAGGAAGTCTACGAGGTAGAGAAAAATATCAATTTCCTGAACCATGCCATTACGGATTATCTGGTGAAGATCAACCAGACGACACTTCCCATCGAAGACCTGAACAGTCTGGGTGCCCTGTTCCATGTGGTGAACGATATCGAGCGAATCGGTGACCATGCGGAGAATGTAGCGGATGCTGCGAGACAGCGTAAGGAAGAAGGAGTCTCCATCAGTAAGGAAGCCCAAAAGGAACTGGGAGACATGCTGGAGATGGTCAATAAGATCATCCGTTATGCCGTAGAAATGTTTGCCAAGAGCGATGAAACCCATATGCAGGAGATCGTCACTTTAGAGGATCAGGTAGATGAAAAGGAACGTGAACTGCAGAAGAAGCATGTAGAGCGCCTGACCAGGGGAGAGTGTTCTCCCGAAGCCGGCATGATCTTCTCTGATATTGTATCCGGACTGGAGAGAGTTGCAGATCATGCGACCAACATTGCATTTGCCATTACTACCGAAGAGGAAATGGATGAGGGCAAGACCAATTAATTCAAGAATGAGCTGTAGGATGAGAACCATGCAAAGTATAATGCTTTGCGTGGCTTTCTTTTTTCGACACTTAAGACGATACGATTGACAAAACAGAGAAAACAGTAGTATTTTGTAACAGAAATACTATCGGAAGTTGTGAGGATACAAATACATGAAGATCTATTTGGTAAGACACGGTGAGACGGACTGGAATCAGGCAGGTCTTTTGCAGGGGCAGACGGATATTGCCCTCAATGCCCAGGGATTGGAACAGGCACACGATGCTGCGGAGCGGTTAAAAGCAGTCCCGTTCGAAATTGCATTTTGCTCGCCGCTGATCCGGGCAAAGCGTACGGCAGAGACCATCATAGGCGACCGGAAGATCAACCTCACCACAGACGAAAGGCTCAAAGAACTGAATTTCGGACCCTGGGAAGGCGTGGATATCCGGACAATCAGGGATGCTGCCAGCCAGCCTTTCACCAATCCGGGCAGCTATATCCCACCCGATGGAGCGGAGAGCTTTGCACAGTTGTATCAAAGAAGCGGTGAATTCGTGAGACAGGTGCTTCTGCCGTTGGAAGGCACTTACGAGACGGTGCTGGTAGTAGCACACGGAGGAGTGAACCGCAGTATTCTGAATCCTGTCTTAGAGATCCCCGTGGATGATTTCTGGCGGATACATATGGGTAACTGTGCCACTGCGATTCTCGACTGTACAAATGGAAAACTATCCATGCTGGAATATACGGATAGCAAGAGTGCCAATGCGAAGAGCAAGCTACTGTGAAGGGTTTGCTGAAATTTTAGGCGTGTTGGCTTGACAGACAGAGATTTCTCCCCTATAATACGCACTGGAACAAAGTAAATCTCGATTACAAAACCCGTAAGGGCAGTGGATTTTTCAAGATGTTGATCTTATTTTCGCCACACAGCAGAAATGTTGTGTGGCGTTTGTTGTATAAGGAGCAGAAAATGAACCAGACTTATATGAAAGAAAAGAAAATATTTCCGCTAGTGATGTCCATGGCACTTCCCATGATGCTTTCCATGGCATTCAATTCCCTCTATAATATCGTGGACAGTTATTTCGTGGCAAAGCTCAGCGAGGATGCCATGACAGCGCTTTCCCTGGTCTATCCGGCACAGAATCTGCTGACTGCTGTGGCGGTGGGCTTCGGGGTGGGGGTCAATGCCATGATTTCCTTCTATTTGGGAGCACAGAATCAGGAAAAAGCGGATAAGACGGCGACCCAGGGAATGGTGCTGGGTGTATTGCACGGTGTGCTGCTCATGCTGCTGTTTCTCTGTGGAATGAATTGGTTCCTGGGGATGTTCACGAAAAGCGATGCGGTGCGGGCACTGGGCATGGAATATTCCAATGTAGTGTTCCTGTTTTCCGTCATTGTGACCGGAGGTATCACACTGGAGAAAATATTCCAGGCGGTAGGCCGGATGCGGGCTACCATGGTCAGCATGATCGCCGGATTTGTCACAAATATCGTACTGGATCCGTTGTTGATCTTCGGCATCGGACCTTTTCCCCGGATGGAGATCGCCGGAGCTGCGCTTGCTACCGGCATCGGACAGGTGATCACGTTACTGGTATATCTCATCTATTATGTGGCGGATCCTTTGCCGGTGAAACTTCATAAAAAATATCTGCGTCCGGAAGGGGATATCTGCGGCAAAACTTACGGTATCGGCATCCCGGCGACCCTGAATATGGCACTGCCTTCTCTGCTGATCTCCGCGTTGAACGGTATTCTGGCAGCTTATTCCGGAGCCTATGTACTGGTGCTGGGAGTTTATTACAAGCTACAGACCTTTATCTATCTGCCCTCAAATGGTATCATTCAGGGTATCCGCCCCTTGATCGGCTATAACTACGGTGCTGGAGAGAGAAAGCGTGTGGAGCAGATCTACCGTCTGACATTGGAACTGACGGCCGGGATCATGGCTGCCGGTACGGCACTGTGCTGGCTGATCCCCGGAGAGCTGATCGGACTGTTTACTGAGAATCCGGAGACCATCACCATCGGTATCGCGGCACTGCATATCATCAGTCTGGGCTTTATTCTGTCCGCTGTGTCGGTGACCAGCTCCGGAGCCCTGGAGGCACTGGGACAGGGTATGGCTTCCCTAGTGATCTCTGTGATGCGGTATGTGGCGGTGATCATTCCTGCGGCATTTGTCTTAAGCCGCCTCATCGGTGTCACCGGTGTATGGTGGGCGTTTGTGTGCACCGAGAGCGTGACTGCAATGGTGGCGTATGTGCTGTACCACAGAGTATGGAAGAGAGCGTAAAACGGCCGTTCACCCCGCGCCATTCGCAAAAACGCCTCTTCGAGGCTTTTCGCTGCTTCGCAGCTGCTTTTGCTCATGAGATGGCGCTCCCCTCGTCGATTTGCACAGAGCCGGCTCCTTACGCGAGCGTAAAGCCGTCTCCGCACAAATCGACGGGTGAACTGATGTATACACAAGATATTGTACTCGATAATTGACTTCCCCCACAAAGTGTTGTAGAATAGACCGTGATAGGTTTTATGGGCACAAGCCATGGGGACATGAGATTAAGGGGGTACATAAGATGTTTCAGGTGATCAAACGAGATGGTTCCAAAGCAGACTTTACACTGACGAAGATCAATGATGCCATTATGAAGGCTTTTACTGCGACGCAGATGAGCTATAATAATGACATTATTGATCTTCTTGCGTTACGTGTGACCGCAGATTTCCAGAAAAAGGTGGAAAATGATGAGATCCATGTAGAAGATATTCAGGACAGTGTGGAGCGTGTACTGGGACAGGCCGGCTATGAGGAAGTGGCGAAGGCATATATTCTGTATCGCAAGCAGCGCGAGAAGATGCGTGCCATGAAATCCACGATCCTGGACTACAAGGATGTGGTCAACAGCTATGTCAAAGTCGAGGACTGGCGAGTGAAGGAGAACTCCACGGTGACTTATTCCGTAGGTGGTCTGATCTTAAGCAATTCCGGTGCGGTAACGGCGAACTACTGGCTGTCCGAAATCTACGACGAAGAGATCGCCGAGGCACACCGCAATGCGGATATCCATATCCATGATCTGTCCATGCTGACCGGTTACTGCGCGGGATGGTCCTTAAAGCAGCTGATCAAGGAAGGACTGGGCGGTATCACCGGCAAGATCACTTCTGCACCGGCGAGACACTTATCCGTACTGTGTAATCAGATGGTGAACTTTTTGGGGATCATGCAGAACGAATGGGCGGGAGCACAGGCTTTTTCCTCCTTTGATACCTACCTTGCCCCCTTTGTGAAAGTAGATCATTTAAGCTATCCTGAAGTGAAAAAATGCATCGAAGCATTTATCTACGGTGTGAATACGCCCAGCCGCTGGGGTACTCAGGCTCCTTTTTCCAATATTACACTGGACTGGACGGTGCCCGATGATCTGGCAGAGCTGCCGGCGCTGGTAGGCGGCGTGGAGATGGATTTCAAATACAAGGATTGTAAAAAGGAAATGGACATGGTAAACAAGGCATTCATCGAGACCATGATCGAGGGTGACTCCAACGGTCGCGGTTTCCAGTATCCGATTCCTACTTATTCCATCACGAAGGATTTTGACTGGTCCGACACAGAGAACAACAGACTGTTATTCGAAATGACCGCAAAATACGGTACGCCGTATTTTTCCAACTATATCAATTCCGATATGCAGCCCAGCGATGTCCGCAGTATGTGTTGCAGACTGCGCCTGGATCTGCGGGAACTGCGTAAGAAGACCGGAGGATTCTTCGGCTCCGGTGAAAGCACCGGAAGCGTTGGCGTTGTCACCATCAATATGCCGAGAATCGCATACCTGTCTGCCAATAAGGACGAATTCTACGCAAGACTGAATCATATGATGGATATTGCTGCGAGATCCTTGAAGATCAAGCGCGGTGTCATTACAAAGCTGTTAAATGAGGGACTGTATCCTTATACCAAACGGTATCTGGGTACTTTCGAGAATCATTTTTCCACCATTGGTCTGATCGGCATGAACGAGGTGGGCCTAAATGCCAATTGGCTGAGAGCGGATATGAGCGATCCGAGAACTCAGGAGTTTACCAAGGAAGTACTGAATCATATGAGAGAGCGCCTGTCGGATTATCAGGAGCAGTACGGAGACCTTTACAATCTGGAAGCGACTCCTGCGGAGAGCACCACATACCGTCTGGCCAAGCACGACAGAAAGCGCTGGCCCGGTATCAAGACGGCAGGAAAGCCCGGAGATACTCCTTATTATACGAACTCTTCCCATCTGCCGGTGGACTATACTGTGGATATTTTCGATGCACTGGATATTCAGGATGAATTGCAGACCCTGTATACTTCAGGCACGGTGTTCCATGCGTTCCTGGGAGAGAAGCTTCCCGACTGGAAAGCAGCGGCTTCCCTGGTGCGGACGATCGCTTCCAATTACAAGCTGCCATATTATACGCTGTCGCCGACCTATTCCATCTGTAAGGAACACGGTTATCTGGCTGGAGAGGTGAAGGTATGTCCTCATTGTGGGGCGAAGACCGAGGTGTACAGCCGAATCACCGGTTACTATCGTCCGGTGCAGAACTGGAATGATGGTAAGTTACAGGAATATGCCAACAGAACGGAGTATGACATTGACCATTCTTCCTTAAAGCGTCCCACCAGAAGTGTGGTAACGCTGTCCAATTTTGCGGAGGACGTGGAAGTGAAGGTGGAGCAGCCGCAGGATATCAAGTATCTGTTCACGACCAAGACCTGCCCGAACTGCAAGCTGGTGAAGGAATATCTGAAAAATGTGCCCTACGTGACCATCGATGCGGAGGAGAACATGGAGTTGGCAAGACGTTACGGCGTAATGCAGGCACCGACACTGGTGGTAGTAAACGGCGACCGCCATAAAAAATATGTAAATGCTTCAAATATCAAGAAGTACGTTGACCAACTGACATTAGTTGGGGTAGAATAGATACAGGTCAGGAGGCATCGCCCGAAGGCGGTGCCTTTTCTGCGGTCATTACAGATACACCGCAGAGGGAAAATTACACAATTGAGAAAATAAAATGCAATGAAAATGATTGCAGAACGGAGGAAATATGATCAACAAACTGATCACTCGAATCAAAGAAACCAACGCACCGATCGTGGTAGGACTGGATCCTATGATGAAATTCGTGCCGGAATATATTAAAAAGGCGGCTTTCACTGAGTATGGTGAGACCCTGGAAGGTGCCGCAGAAGCAATCTGGCAGTATAACAAGGGTATTGTGGATGCAATTTATGATCTGGTACCCGCTGTGAAGCCTCAGGTAGCAATGTATGAGCAGTTCGGCATTCCCGGTATGGTGGCATTTAAAAAGACCGTGGATTATTGTAAAGAAAAAGGTCTGATCGTCATCGGCGATATCAAACGTGGTGATATCGGATCCACTTCCGAAGCATATGCAGTAGGACATCTGGGAAAAGTACAGGTAGGTAGCAGGAGCTATTACGGTTTTGATGAGGATTTCGTGACCGTGAACCCTTATCTGGGATCCGACGGTGTGAACCCTTTTGTGAAGATCTGTAAGGAAGAGAAAAAGGGCATTTTTGTACTGGTGAAGACTTCCAATCCCAGTAGCGGCGAATTTCAGGATCAGTTAATTAATGGCAGACCGCTGTATGAGCTGGTAGGAGAAAAGGTCGCAGCCTGGGGAGCTGACTGCATGGGCGATTCTTACAGCTATGTAGGTGCTGTGGTAGGTGCAACCTATCCTGAGCAGGGAAAGGTACTTCGTAAGGTAATGCCCAAGGCATTTATCCTGGTGCCCGGTTACGGCGCACAGGGCGGTAAGGGTGCAGACCTGGTACACTTCTTCAATGAAGACGGACTGGGTGCCATCATCAACTCCTCCCGTGGCATCATTGCTGCATACCAGCAGGAGAAGTATGCACAGTTCGGTGAGCAGAATTATGCAGATGCTTCCCGCGCGGCCGTGCTGGATATGCGTGAGGATATCGCACAGGCACTGGCAGCACGCTAAAGACGCGCATCTCCACGTTTGACCGGCGCGTGGGGATAGGCTTATGCGTTTGACGGCATAATATACAAAGGTATGGGGTGTCCGCAAGCGGACAGATGGGAGAACGAAGGATGAGAGAAAAACTATATATTACCTTCCATTCGGAGGATGAAATCAGACAATTTGTGGATACCTGCAATGAATTCGATGATGCGATCGATATCCGTATTCAGAAGACCGCAATGGATGCGAAGTCTCTTTTGGGAATGCTTCTGATGAAGACGGAGGAACCGCTGGAGATTGAATACGCCTGCTACGATGATGAGGATAATTACGAAGAGTTCAAGCAGGCTATTCTGGAAAAGTATGATGCGAAAGTCGTACCTGCATCGGAAAAATCTGCTGAAAATAAAATTATTTGAAAAAATTAAAAAATTCTATTGACATTTTCACCTGCAGCAGTTAAAATACATACTGTTGCAGGCGAAAACCTGTGAATGTACGTGTAGCTCAGCTGGATAGAGCGTCTGGCTACGGACCAGAAGGTCGTGGGTTCGAATCCTGTCACGTACATCTAAAACCCCGGAGATGATGTCTCCGGGGTTTTTGTGTTTTACTTTAGAAAAGTTTTAGAATTACTTCCCACTCCGTATATTTACGTAGTACTTATGTCATGCTAAAATAATGAGGTAAATGGAGGAAGCTGTATTAGTATGAACAAACAGGATTTTATAGATCGGCTGCGGATGGCACTGAACGGACGTGTGTCCCCCGGCTTGGTTATGGATAATGTCAATTATTACGAAGACTATATTAATACGGAGATCCGGAAGGGCCGTACGGAAGAGGAAGTACTGGAGAGCCTGGGAGATCCGAGACTGATTGCGCGTACGATCATTCAGACCAATGGTGGTGATAATCGGTCCGGCTATCGTAATACCGTCTATGGAAACGGAGAATACAGAGAAGCGGCAGGATCGACGGTACATCACAGTTATAACGGAGACGGTAATGGCGAATATGGCACCCATCGGAGTAAAATGGCAGATGTATTAGCGAAGTTGCCGGTCTGGGTCTGGATTATTCTGGGGATCCTTGTGGTGGTACTGGTGATCAGCGCGGTATTTTCAGTACTATCCTTCCTGGCACCGGTATTGATCCCGATTCTGGTAGTACTGTTTTTGGTAAAACTGTTTCGAGACTGGCTAAACTGATAAATAACGATAATAAAAGAGCCATCAGGGGGAAGCTGATGGCTCTTTTGAGGGGAGTATAAATAATACATAAGGGTGCAAATAGAATCATGAAGGGTTCTTCTATTCACATTTATGATTATAGTACTAATGTCACAAAAATGCAAGATAAAAATTGGTTCTAAAGTACCATAAATTTAAAAGCATATTTTTGTGAAAAATAGACATACTACTCCTGTAACTAAAAATCCTGTTAGGAGGTCACAGATATGTCTAATAATTACGATCAGAACAACGAGAACAAGTATAGTAACTCTTATGACGAGAACCAGAACTCTCAGAATAAGCAGAGCAGTAAGAATCAGAACAAGAATCAGAGTAAGAACCAGAATAGGGATCAGAGCGAGAATAAGGAGCAGAATAAGAACTGCTAGTTTTTGTGCATAAGAAGTCAGGGGCGTTCGTAGGAATGCCCCTATTTACATATTTTTGGAATGCATATATAATGTTCCTATGTTTGATTGAGATACGGAGGAACGAATGAGACGTTTTGAATTGATCGCCCCCTGCCATTTCGGTATGGAATCGGTGCTTAAGAGAGAGATTACAGATCTCGGATATGATATTACGGATGTGGCAGATGGCCGTGTGACTTTTTTCGGTGATGAAGAAGCTTTATGCAGAGCTAATATTTTTCTGCGCACAGCGGAGAGAATTCTGATCAAGATCGGAAGCTTTCACGCAGAGACATTTGAGGAACTGTTTCAGGGAACGAAAAGTCTGCCCTGGGAAGATTACATTCCTAAGGACGGTAAGTTCTGGGTAGCAAAAGCGGCCAGCGTAAAGTCCAAATTATTCAGTCCTTCGGATATCCAGTCTATTATGAAAAAAGCCATGGTGGACCGGTTGAAATCACAATATGAAATCTCCTGGTTCCCGGAGGATGGTGCAAGCTTTCCGGTCAGAGTGTTCCTTATGAAAGACGAAGTGACGGTGGGACTGGACAGTACCGGAGAATCCCTGCATAAGAGAGGATACCGGAAGCTGACGGCAAAAGCGCCCATTGCGGAGAACCTGGCAGCATCGTTGATCATGCTGACTCCCTGGAACGGAGGAAGGATCCTGGTGGATCCTTTTTGCGGAAGCGGTACGTTTCCGATAGAAGCAGCCATGATGGCGGCCAATATGGCCCCCGGCAGGAACCGGAGCTTTACGGCAGAAGAATGGCCACATATTGTAGGAAAGAAAATATGGTATGATACCTGCGATGAAGCGGAAGAGATGGTAGACCTGTCAGTGGAGACGGATATCCAGGGATATGATATTGATGAGGATATGGTAAAAATAGCCCGGGAAAATGCGCGTATGGCCGGTGTGGATAAGCTGATTCATTTTCAGAGAAGAGGCGTGGAAGATCTCCATCATCCGAAAAAGTATGGATTCATTATAACTAATCCGCCCTACGGAGAACGATTGCAGGATAAGAGCCAGATGCCGGCACTTTACCGTACCATAGGGGAACGTTTTCGTGAACTGGACTCCTGGAGCATGTATCTGATCACTGCTTACGAGCAGGCAGAGAAAGATATCGGACGGAAAGCAGACAAGAACAGGAAGATCTATAACGGAATGATGAAAACCTATTATTACCAGTTTTTGGGACCGAAGCCGCCGAAGAGAAGAGAAATATAACCTTTCATGAAGAAACGATTGCAAATCAGAGACCAAAAACAAAATAGGAAGGTGACATTGGTCCTCTGGCTCCTGTTGGGAACATTTTCCATGGTAGCAATGCTATGGACAGCGGCGCACAAGACGGTGGTGATTTCCGCACGAAGCCAGGAGCAGGGAGAACTGGTCCCGGAATACCGGACGGAACAGACCGGAGAGATGCAGCTACCCATGCAGACGGATCAAAAAGCCGACAGGCAGATCTGTATACCACTGGAATCGGGGACGAAAGCGGAGAATGTAGTGGTGGAAAACCATTACATGGAGAAGGAACTCTGGATCTACATAGAAAACGGAAGAAAAGCATTCTATAAGGAACGGAGGATCACAGGAGATCTGAATCCCGTGGAAAAAGGAATCTGCGAAGCACAGAACGAAGGTGTGCTGCTGAGACTTTCGATGCGGGAAGTGCTGGAATATCACAGCACACTGGAAGAAGGAAGCTTATGGGTCGATTATGTCAGCCCCAAGGAACTCTATGACAGGATCGTGGTATTGGATCCTGTGGGAGGCGGCAGAGATCCCGGTGTGACGGCTTCCGGCTGTCAGGAAAAAGAAGTGGCACTCAGTGTTGCCAGACAGACAGCCCAGCTGATGGAAGACCGGCAGGTGAAGGTATATCTTACCCGTACAGAGGATATCGATGTTACGAAAGAGGCAAGAAGGCAGTTCGCCGACTGGGTTGGAGCAGATCTGTATCTGGAGATCGGATTGTCGTCAGATCCGGAGAATACGTCGGTCTATGGGATCAGCGGAGAATATAATGATGAATATTATATTCCGGAGTTCGGCAACCTTCAGTGGGCCGATTGCGTTACAAGGCAGGTTACGGTGGCGGCCAGCAATCGGGCAGTGGGACTTTTCCCGGCAACAGAGGAAGATGTCCTGTGGGAGATCGCAATCCCGTCAGCCAGAATCTCTCTGGGGTATGTGACGAACGCTGCTGAGAGACAACTGCTGATACAGGAAGACTATCAAAAAAAGCTTGCACAAGGTATTGCGGAAGCTATTAACGAGGTTTATACTAATACGCAATGATGGATCATATGCGGTGAGGAGTGGAATATGCAGGGAAGAATCGTATTTGCAACCGGTAATGCCGGTAAGATCAAAGAGATCCGAATGATCATGGAGGACACCGGAATGGAGGTGGTATCCATGAAAGATGCGGGGATTATGGCAGATATTGACGAGAACGGAAAAACCTACGAGGAAAATGCTTTGATCAAGGCCAGAGCGGTGGCGGTGTTTACGAATGACATCGTCATGGCGGATGACTCCGGACTGGAGATTGACTATCTGAATAAGGAACCGGGGATATACTCTGCAAGATATCTGGGAGAGGATACTCCTTATTCTGTGAAAAACGCAAATCTGATCCAGAGACTGGAAGGGGTGCCGGAGGAACAACGGACAGCCAGATTCGTGTGTGCCATTGCCGCTGTATTACCGGACGGAAGAGAACTGACGACCCGCGCTGCGATTGAGGGCAGGATCGGATATGATGAAAAAGGGAAGAACGGATTCGGATATGACCCCATTTTCTATGTACCGGAGTTCGGAAAGACAACCGCGGAACTTACAGAAGAAGAGAAGAACCAGGTCAGTCACAGAGGAAAAGCGCTGCAGCTGATGAAAGAGGAACTTAAGAAATATGAAAATATTGATCGTAAGTGACACCCATAAAAAGAACGAGAATTATTTCAAAGTGCTGGAAATGCATCATCCGGATATGGTGATCCACTGCGGTGATGCGGAGGGGAGTGAGTATGCCCTGTCTGCTGCTGCAAAATGCCCGGTATATATTGTGCTGGGGAATAACGATTTTTTTTCGGATCTGCCCAGAGAGATCACCCTGGATATCGGACCCTATAAGGTATGGGTGACTCATGGACATAATTATTATGTCTCCATGGGGAATGAGACGATCAAAAAAGAAGCCATTGATCGTGGTGTGGATATTGTATTGTATGGACATACACACCGCCCGGTGATCGATATCGATGACGATATCATTGCGGTGAATCCCGGAAGCCTGTCTTATCCAAGACAGGAAGGACGTCAGCCGTCTTATGCCATTATGGAGATCGATAGAGAGGAAAAAGTACATTTTACCATTGCATATCTGCGATAATGGTTCCGGTGTAAAACACGTAGTACAGACGTAGGAGTTCTGCAACTTTTCTCTTGACAGATAGAAAAAAACTAGGTTATAATTACACCTGCGTTGTCGGAGGTTCCGATGTGACGCAGCCTCGGGGTGTGGCTCAGCTTGGCTAGAGCACCTGGTTTGGGACCAGGGGGTCGCAGGTTCGAATCCTGTCACCCCGATTCTATTTTTTGTGGGAAACCTTGATTTTATCAGGGTTTCCCTTTTTCTTTGTTCTGTCAAGGGTTGAGAACATTTGAGAACAAATGTTATTCGTTAATCAGCCATGTGCGAGAGCTCTTTCCATACTTTGTGCAGTCAGATCTTTTGATTTTCGGTTAAAACAGTAGTTGCCGTAGGTAGTTCTTTCGTCTGCGTGTCCTACCTGCTCCCGGATATAGTTGATGTTAATGTCCTCAGCATCAATCAAGGTAGAAATATAAGTCTTCCGTATCTTGTGCATACCCTTCTCGGATATGTTGATCTTACGGCAATAACGGCGAATTCGTTTGTTGAGGGCGGGGGCAGTAACACGACCCCTTTCATTCATAAAAATATATCCATCGTTGCTGAATCCCTTTTCTTCGTTGAAAAAATATATCTGCTCTAGGATTTTTCTTGCTGTTGTCGTAAGATATACGTTTCGATTTCCCTGTTTGGTTTTGGTGCGGTTGACGATCACTCTCTTAGGGGAACCCCATGTACCATCGGAAAGCTGTTTATATTCTTTGATTTCCATTCGTTGAACATGGATACAATGTTCTTGCTCTTCATCTATGTCTGACCAACGTAAGCCCACCAACTCAGACGTTCGAAGCCCGGTTTGAAATGCAAGAGGAATCGCAAGACAAGCAGATTTCCCGGATTCCTGAAAATCCCTATAGGCTTCCTGCTCAATCAGGGGCTGTTCCTCTATCAGAAATACCTGTGTTTCATCGGCTTTTTTTTCTACGGGTCGGAATAGCTTGTAATCGACCTTGAATTTGTTAAAAGAGTTACTGTCTACGATTCCCTTTTTGCAAGCAAGATCCAATGACTGACGTATGATAATAGCCATGTTGTAGTATTGCTTCTTGGTAAGGTTATTTTCCCTTATCATGGAATGAGCCCATGTGTCGAGGCAATATTCACTCAGTTCCACTAAGGGACGATCAATAATAGGATCATTTACATAGAACCGCTTCCACAATTCATCTATGGTCTTAATATAAGCACTTGAGGTGGTATGTAGCGCTTTATAAGCTAACCATTCAGGGTAAAACTTTCTAAGACTGATATTTGCTAGAGATTGTTCTTTTTCACGCTCCTTATAAAACTTAATAATTTCTTTTTCTAAGAGTTCTCTTGTTGCCTTTACAACCTTCCGGCGATTGTTTGGCTTTGTCTTATCTGGTAGATAAGAAGAAAAACGACCGTCTTTATTCTCTGTAATGGCATAGGGGTGCTGTTCTAATATTTTCTGATTGCTCATGTATTCAATATTATCCAACACTTCATCTATATCAATATTACAGCAAAGAGCCGTATTTATCAAGGATTGCAGTCGATCAGCAGATGCTTTGATGTCCATATTTTTGTCGCAGATGCAACAATGGAGCTGTAATTTAGGGAATGGGAGATTAAGAGATTAAAAAAAACTAGGTGGCTAGGAAGAGTCAGGAGTTTGTGCTCCATGCTTGTACTTGTTCCTCCTTTCGTCTGTTTATTGTCGTGCATTGTTTGAAATAGCATTCACTATGGCTAGAAACTGAGCCGCTTGGGGATTCCTGTGTGGTGTATCGGCTTCCTTGAGGGGGAAATCCTGTTGTGCCAAGAATCTTCTCAGGGCATCGAGACGAATATTCTTTCTCAATACCTTTCCAGTTTCTATATCATAGATATAATATCGCTGTTTGTATCCTGCATACCTGCCCTCTTTGTAAGCTCGTACACACTCCAAACGTGCATTGTAGTATTCCCGGAGAATTTGCCTGATGCGCCAGTAGGAATATGGCAGGTAATCATATATACGATGCAATTTTATATCCGGGGGTAAAATAATATCATATTCTTCATGAGTTTCCATGTATCAACTATTCCTTTCTGTTTCGAATGGTATCTGTAATTGTTCTGCATCACTGATTTTTATAAAGCCATCAGCCGGTTGCTTTAGAGCAAGTACTTTTTTAAGCAGATCATTGTATCCTGTATATTCAGTGCCCGTAATGGAATAAGTCTTATATTCTCCATCTTCGATATAGTGATATACAATTTTGGTAATCCGTCTGAGCAACTGCACATACGAATCTATATCTCGATCCTCTATATTTACCATATTTGCATAAATACCTTCTGGGGGATACACAGAAGTTATGTATACTTCGTTCCACAAGTTATAAGAGTTGCTGTAGCGACTGTGGGTCTGCATTCTCGTATACCCGTTTAACATCGTTAGGAGCTTGCCATAACTGATCCCGAATCCTTTAAATTCATCCATGAACAATATAGCGGGCGCACCCATTTTCATGTAAGAATCCAGACCCCCTGAGGCATTGTTATCGTAGTCAGTAAGAATATAAATATTATCAGCTCCGGCACGTTCACAAAGCTGATTATAGAAATATGTTTTTCCGGTTCCGCTTTCACCGCAATGATACTCAACATAGACCTTCTGTGTAAGTGGAGCCTCTTTGATCCGTTGATCAATATATGCGTGCATAATCATCTTTTCGTATTTATAGAAATGAAAGTGAGAATCAAGGATTTGCTGAGGGGTAAATCCTTTTATCAACAGTTCTTCTATAGCGTCCAAATCGTTTCGCTTACCGGGAACATCCTGCACTTTTTCTATATCCTTTAGATAAAGTATTTTCTCATTTTTCTCTGCATACTTTCCTTGTTTCATCAGATAGGCTTGTAATTGTGCCTTACCGCCTAACTGCGGTTCTATATGGCTGTTAAAGAGAATTTTTGAAACATTTTTCAAAGTTGTTGTGTTGCCGTAGAGCGCCATGTGGGCATGATAGCATCCTGCTTCGCTTAAACAAATGGCAACAGCACTGGAACGTCCTTTTCCACTTTCATTCCACAAGTAAGTAATATAATCTGCGAGATACTCTGGATTCATGTACTCAGCTTCACTTAATCCCATACGCTTCATGTTCTCGATATGTATGACGGCTATCCATGCCCGACCTCTGGTTTTTAGATCGTATCCCATTTTCACACCTCCTAGTGTTGGCACAGTTCATGCTGTGACGGATTCTTTTGTTAAAAGCCTGATAATAAGCGGTTTTCAGGAGTTTAGTTACAATTACATCGGTGGGCGGGCAATGCTTTCCGCCCACCGTTCCAGAGCTACCCGACCGCCTTTGGCGGTCTGGCATCTCTGGGTACATCAGATCGGTGAATTGTCTGTTTTCTGCAAGATAGAACAAATGTGTCTCTTCCAGTCAGATATATCCTGAATAATCGGGTACTTTACAGATGTGATCTCTCTGCCATCTGCAAGTAGCATCCCTTCACCGGCACTGAAAATCAGATCGGGGATTTCCTGCCCCGGAAATATCATGCCTTTCTGCTCCTTACTCATGCGCCCGAGACCGATAATCACCATGAAGTTATCGCGGGCACCATTAGAGAATAGAGTGGAATCGGCTCTTTGGGTCAATAACCAGATGCCACAGGAAATACCTCTTCCTAACATAAGAACTTCGGCAACAGCCCCCAGAACATCATTAGCAAGCTTGGTTTTATTAGTCTTATCTCGCATTTGCAAGAAATTTATGAAAGCAGGGTATTCATCCATAACAAGCAAATATCTCTTCTGGTTTTGACTTGCCCGGTCTGCACGAACCTGTGAAAAAACTTCATAGTAAGCCATTACCCCGGAATAGCAGTTCTCACCTGTGTAATAGTTCTCATATCCCTCTAAAAATGCAAAGTCACTTGAATTCTTGAAATCACAGATGAATAATTCAAGATCAGGTGCACTTTGCAACAGCTTTCCCATCAAAAATAACAGGGTCATTGACTTGCCTGAACCGGAAGCACCGGTAATGAGCATATGCGGGTAGCTACCTATTTCCAACCGAATGGGGATGGAAAGACCATATTCCGAAAACGGTAGTAGTTCATATCCGAACACCATTTTTCTATCCCTCACTATTTTCCTCCCATGTCTCAGTCATGCAAGTGTTATTGACAGATACGGTGTGTCTGCGCTTCCTTGCAGAACGTTTCAGCCCCTCTATTTTCTTTAGTCCCGCTTCATTTCTTGCGAAAGCCACCTGTAAAGTTGTAGAAAATAATTCTGTAGCAGTAATGGGCTCTGCAGGAAGATAACAGTCGTAAAGGCGCATATTCTGCGTTACAACTTCCTCGACTTCTTTTTGAATCAGCGGAGCAAGGTCAGTATCTGTCAGAGAACAATCGGGTTTTCGTTGAATACTAAAGCAATATACAACACAGCTTCCATCAGCGATAATCTTGGCATCCACGCAGTAACACACAGAAAAATGGTTGCGTACCTTTGCAAAATTAGTGTCAATGAACTGCGGGACAAAATGCCCGTATTCATATCCGACAAGGGTTGGGTATACTGGTTCCGGTGCAGGAGTTGAGGCAAATAGAGCCTTAAAAACCTCTTTGCAAAAGTCCTTGCACATGATGGTAGCTTCCTTCGCTGAACACTGTTTTACAATCACTGTAATCAATATCGCTGATATAAACAGAATCAATATAATAAAAAATAAGGTTATAATTTCCATTACTCCTCCTTCCTATGCAGGTGGTGTTTTCGTTCCACCTGCATAGCAATAAAAATGTTAGTTAGTCAACAAGCTCGATCTGTTCGAGAGAAAAGTACTTCTGCCCCGGCACGATTTGAAGTGTCAAAATAACGGGGGTTTTCCTAGCAACGCCTTCAAGTTCTCTGTACAAGTCCTCAGAAACAAAGACAGTAACGAACTCGTCGGCAGCCTCATCAAGGAACTTCGCTGAAAACCAGTTTTTTCCGTTTTTTTCACCTGTTCTACAAGAGATGAAAACGGATTCTCCGCTTACCTTCATAGATATCCCTCCTTTCCTGAATTGATAAAGCATCGCACCTGTTGTATATTGGTGCTGTGTAGTGGAAGGTTACTTCCGACTATGCCTGAATTGTACATTATTCGAAATACCAAAGTTAGTAAGCAGGCAACACGAAAACAGACCAATTTAGGTCTCTTTGTTTAGCATGGAATCAATAATGGGTTCCAAAGTTTCTTTTTGCCGTGTTGACAGTTTTTTGAACTTTTGGATAAGAACATCATCTTCAACAGAAGTAGAAGTACCTTCCAGAATGTAGTCATAACTGGCATTACAGTACACATGATATTTTCTGAGAGCTTCTAAAAAGGCAGTAGGAATCTTCTCTTTCTCATAATTACGCAAAGTATACGAAGAAACATTTGTTCGTCGAGAGAAAGCTTTTCTACTAAAGCCGGCTTTTTTTCTACATGCTACTAATCTTTCTGAAATTGTTTTTTGAGTCATATCACATGACCCCCTTTACTAGTTACTCGCTTTTTGCAAGCGGCAGCTACTATAGGTTTTTTTAAAGAGACACTTCATTACATTTCTTTTTTTGATGTGTTTTGAGTGTGTTTTGAGCAAATGAGCTAAAAACAGATGGAAGATAGTTAGTCCTATATTCTAAGAGGAAAATAATATATTGAACGAATTATCTCGGTTGCGGCTGGGAAATAATTAAATGGATGTAAAATTAAACAGATATAAAATAAAATGGATATAAAATTAAATGAATTGTTTTAGAAATGATTGAGTTGTTTGAAAATGTATATTGATACAACAAAAAAACACTTCAACTATCTGAAAAATGATAGTCGGAGTGTTTTTACTGTTAGATATCCTCTTGTTCCATATTATCCAAAGCGTACTCTATACATTGCACGACCACCTTATTAAAGGATAGTGCATTATCATTAGCTAGTTTCTGTACCTTGGTTATTAGATCAGTGGGTAAACGTAGTGACTTGTTTTCGTATTCTACATAGTCTTTTTTTATTGTAAACATGCTTCCACCTCTTTCATAACATTTATTGTATTATGAAAAATGGTGTGATAATATATTAGATATATATTATAAAAAATAATATAAATTATAATACTATTGAAAAAGGAGCAAAGCTATGAGAGAGAAACACTTAGCAAAATTGATAGCATCAGTAGTGGTATCGTCCATATTTTTAACAGGATGTGGCGGGGATGCAACAGAGCAGGCTGTCGCTGTACAGAACGAGGAAAATAATAGTGATATTACCGGAATTCATGTAACTGACGGTGCAAAGTATCAGTTTCAGGTGATAGATCCGAAAGATATTATTATCGAGTATAGTGGTTTGAAGCCGGATCAGAGTTTGGCTAAATACAAGGGTAAGTATGTGACTGATACTTCTGTATATCTGAGTAATCAGGTAGGTGTGTACTTAGGTGAGGATCATTACACTGCTACGGTGGATGACTATGTACAGTATACGGATATCAACTGGAAGTGGGATAGTAATAACAACTGGGATATGTTCGTAAATACAAGGAACGGAGTAACTGAGGGTGATGCCAGTATGTTTGAGGGTATCATTGATTACGCTGACGGTACACAGAGTAGTGTTACAGCAGACAGCGTAGAGCTTGGTTTCGAGGACAACGGTAATACGGAGGTCGTTTCTATTAAGTTCAGAGACGATACTTACACTTATAAGTTTGCAATACCCGAGTCTTGGTGGGACGAGGGTGATGGTTCAGAGCTGTCTGCTGAGGACTTGGAGGCTTTGAGAGGTCAGGACACTGAAATGACGCAGGATGGTTCTTCTACTGCTGATTATGTATACAGTTTGAAGGATGTGCCGGAGTTGACGAATGTTGACTGGGATTTGTTCAATAAGTATGCGTCTGTTAATTTGCACAATGACGGTAATTTATTCTCATTTCTTGGCAAGGATGTCAGGGTAGATTGGTCTTTAGTTAATGATTCTTTTAACCAGTACTACGGCAATACAGAAGAGGGTATGAAGTCTTTTGTTTATGATTTATATGATACTTATACGCAGAATAAGGGTTCAGAATTAGATAATGTAGGGACTTATGGTGATAGCTATTTTTATCTTCAACCAATTTATGATAAGATTGTAAATGGTGATTATGATGATATAACGAAAGACAGACGTGACCCGCTTTTGTCTGATGAAGATTATTGCTATGATAGTTTTATATCTGGATTAGATCAATATATATCTTCTGAATATATACAGTTTTATGGAGATGTTGTAATAATTGCGTTAGAGGATGCTAAAGAAAGGAATATGGATGGGTTGATTTTTACTAGGTTTGGCTATGAATATAAAGATTTAGAATCCGCTTGTCGTTTCGGTAAAAGGTTATTTAATGGTATTGATTCTACGTTGTATTCTAATCATTCAGATTTATATGGTTCTTTTGTAGACTATATTAATACTGGTTTATCTGAAGATGGTTTAAATATGACATACGATGATATAAAAGCTATGTGTAATTGATAGATTTAATTTTAAAGAGCAGTTAGTGAACAACTAACTGCTCTCAGACTGTAGACAAAGTCTCGCACTACTGTGCGGGATTTTTCTTTGCTAAGTACCAGAATGTCCAGTGTTTATGCGGATTTTTCGGCACCTTTCTGGTATAATAGAAGTATCAAATCAAGGTAGGTACTTCTATTTATGATGACTCAGAATGCAGATAAAAAAAGAGAACAGGTACAGTTTCTTTGCATGGATGACATGGTTCCACAGGATCACCTTCTACGAATTATAGATAAAGCAATCGACTGGAACTTTATCTATGACCTTGTAGTCGAAAAATATTCACAGGATAATGGTCGTCCCAGTATGGATCCCGTAATGCTGATTAAGATTCCTTTTATCCAGTATCTTTATGGAATCAAAAGTATGCGGCAGACCTGCAAAGAAATCGAGGTAAATGTTGCTTACCGATGGTTTCTTGGTTTAGATATGATGGATAAAGTGCCACATTTTTCTACATTCGGGAAAAACTATACACGACGCTTTAAGAATACCGATCTTTTTGAACAGATTTTTTCCCATATCCTGATGGAGTGTTACAAATTTAAGCTGGTTGACCCTACAGAGGTTTTTGTAGATGCCACTCATGTAAAGGCAAGAGCAAATAACAAGAAGATGCAGAAACGAATTGCCCACGAAGAAGCCCTGTTCTATGAGGAACTCTTACAAAAGGAAATCAACGAAGACAGGGAAGCTCATGGAAAGAAACCTCTGAAAGAAAAGAGTGACAAGGACGATGATGATAACGACAGTACACCATCAGCCGGAGGTGATCCAAAAGAATTCACAGATGACATTCCAAAAGATACTAAAACAATAAAGTGTAGCACTACGGATCCTGAAAGTGGATGGTTCCGCAAAGGGGAACACAAGAATGTATTTGCCTACGCAATAGAAACTGCCTGTGATAAAAATGGCTGGATTCTTGGTTATACAATTAATCCTGGAAATCAGCATGACAGCAGAACTTTTAAGGGGCTGTATGATAAAATCAAGAATATCGGTATAGAAACACTGGTTGCAGATGCAGGATATAAAACTCCGGCAATTGCAAAACTTTTGATAGATGATGGCATAAAACCTCTTTTACCTTACAAAAGGCCAATGACCAAAGATGGATTTTTTAAGAAGTATGAGTATGTATATGATGAGTATTATGATTGTTATATCTGTCCAAACAATAAGACACTGACATATCGCACAACCAACAAGGACGGATATCGAGAATATAAAAGCTGCGGTGCGGCCTGCGCAGAATGCCCGTATCTTTCACAGTGTACAGAAAGCAGAGATCATGTAAAAACAGTAACCCGCCATATATGGGAACCATACATGGAAATCTGCGAAGATATCCGTCAGATGTTGGGAATGAAGGATTTATATGCACAGAGAAAAGAAACCATAGAGAGAATCTTTGGAACAGCAAAGGAGAATCATGGTTTTCGATATACACAGATGTACGGAAAAGCCCGGATGGAAATGAAGGTCGGGCTTACATATGCGTGTATGAATTTGAAAAAGCTAGCAAAGATTAAGGAAAAAAGGGGACTGTTGAAGGAAAGAAAAACTCTCAGAAATTTAATTTTATACAAAATTTGTTTCATAAAAGAAAAATTGCTCTGGGATGTAAATTCCAGAGCAACTTTGTCTACAGTCTGAGAGCAGTTAGTGAACAACTAACTGCTCTTTTTAATGCTCTTTATTTATTATACTAATTTTTGTACAATACCTATAACAACTTATAAGGATGGGTACTTTATGTTCAATATATTTGGAGACCTTATTACTAATGTAAATATAGAAATCAGTGACACCTATGACTTATTTAGCATTTCAGAGATGAGATTAGTAGACTTGTATTGTAAACACATGATTAGGGTTGACTATGATAAGGAATCAAAGGCTAACCGGCTTTTGAGTGCTTCGAGATCGATAGGTTATGATTTCTGCGAATGGGGTAGTCATGATTACAGCAGAAGTAATGTGTTTCTCCATTTGGGTATCATAGAGAAGATGGAAAAAGACGGTTATAATCATGTGATTCGTGTGGTAGTATGTAATCTTTATACCGAGTGACAGTATAGAAGTGGTGTAGACCAAGAGCAAAATTTTGAATAAAAAACTCTAGCCAACAATTATTTTTTGTGATATAGTACTGAATCAAGGGGTGTGACTTTTGTTTGAGAACAAATTTGAGAACAAAGGAAGATGAAGTGTCGGAAACTCCTTTCTTTACTGGGTTTCTGAAATTTATCGAGGTTCGAATCCTGTCACCCCGATGCGTAACTTGAGTTTTGTGTTTATTTTTCAAAAAATTAGTACAAAACTGTTGACAAATGATGTCGGATAAGTTACAATATGCTTCGTCGGTTTGCTAATGCAGATGACTGACAGATATGTGTTCGTAGCTCAGCTGGATAGAGCAACGGCCTTCTAAGCCGTGGGTCGGGGGTTCGAATCCCTTCGAGCACATTTGAGATAAGGAAGGACTTAATTGACCGTCACTGTCTCGCATGGTGGGTATAGCGCAGTTGGTTAGCGCGCCAGATTGTGGCTCTGGAGGCCAAGGGTTCGAATCCCTTTATCCACCCTTTTTCATTAGTGAAGTGTCGTAATGGCACGCTTGGTGTCATATTTATAGGGCTATCGCCAAGCGGTAAGGCACAGCACTTTGACTGCTGCATTCGCTGGTTCGAATCCAGCTAGCCCTGTTTTTATTATGGGGTATTAGCTCAGTCGGTAGAGCACTTGACTTTTAATCAAGTTGTCGGGGGTTCGAATCCCCCATGCCTCACTTATCGTGGACAGCATCTTCGTCTCCAGGATCAATGAATACGCACTTCGTGCGGTATCCCTGGCATTCCCGATCCAGAGCCTGATGATCGCCGTAGCAGTGGGAACGGCAGTGGGTATCAATGCGTTTCTGTCCAAGACTCTTGGAGAGAAGGATTTTGAGAAAGCTGATATCATTGCCAGAAACGGTATTTTTCTTGCGATTGCAAGCTACGTGGCTTTTGCGGTGATCGGTCTGCTGGTGAGCCGCCCCTTTTTTGCCAGCCAGACGGAAGTCTTAGAAGTACGAGAGTACGGAGTGACGTATCTGACGATCTGTTGTGTGGCGGGAATGGGTATTTTTCTCCAGACGACCTTTGAGAGATTGTTACAGGCTACCGGTAAGACTTTCTATACCATGATCACGCAGGGAACCGGGGCGGTAATTAATATTATTCTGGATCCGATCCTGATCTTCGGCTATTTCGGAATGCCCCGGATGGGAATCGCCGGTGCGGCGGTGGCTACCGTTATCGGGCAGATCATAGCTGCAATTCTTGCTCTGGTATTTAATCTGAAATGTAATCGGGAACTGAATATTTCCATGAAAGGATTTCGACCGAACGGACATCTGATTGTACAGATCTATAAGGTGGGAGCGCCTTCCATAGTTGTACAGGCCATCGGTTCTCTGATGACTTACGGTATGAATCTCATCCTGGCGGCATTCGGTTCCGCGCAGACGGTATTTGGTATTTATTTTAAACTTCAGAGTTTTGTATTTATGCCGGTATTTGGCCTGAATAACGGAATGGTGCCTATCATTGCCTATAATTACGGTGCTGGTCATAAAGACCGTGTAATTAAGACAATCAAGCACAGTGTGGCATATGGCGTGGGTATTATGTTCGTGGGATTACTTGCGATGCATATTTTCCCGGCACAGCTTATGCGCATGTTTGATGCGGAGGAGAGTCTGATCGCCATCGGAGCGCCTGCCCTGGAGACCATTTCGCTGAGCTTTGTGTTCGCCGGGTTCTGTATTGTGGCGGGAAGTGTATTCCAGGCATTGGGGAACGGTGTCTACAGTATGATCGTATCTGTGGCCAGACAGATGTGTGTGCTGCTCCCGGTGGCAAAACTGTTGTCCCTGAGTGGCGAAGTGACGTTGATATGGTGGGCATTTCCCATTGCGGAGTTAGCCAGTGTGCTGTTAACATCGTATTTCTTGGTAAGAATCTACCGGAAAGTCATCTGTCATATCGGAGAGCCAGTCGTGCAGGATGCTTGACAAGTTTAAGGGTGGCAGAGTATAATTAGGCGTGTTCTTTTGTGGACACGTAAGCGGTTATGGCGGAATTGGCAGACGCGCTGGTTTTAGGTGCCAGTGGTTACCCGTGTGGGTTCAAATCCCACTAACCGCATTTGTTAGTACTTGCAATTCCGAATGCCGGTGCTATAATAAAGATGGCAGAAGATTGCTGCAGTACCCGGAAGCATAGCTCAGCCGGGATGAGCGTTCGCCTCACACGCGAAAGGTCAGGGGTTCGAGCCCCCTTGCTTCCATTTTTTAGTAACTATTCAGAGCGACGGCAAAGTACTGGATAGTTATTTTTTTTAATCAAATCAAAGGAATACAAAAGCAATGAAAGAAAACGTAAGAAAACAGGGAATTTTACTGCCGGTATCCAGTATCCCTTCCGCATATGGGATCGGAACCTTTGGCAGGGAAAGCTATCGTTTTGTGGATTTTCTGGAGAAGTCCGGCAACAGGTTGTGGCAGATCCTGCCGCTCGGACCTACCGGATACGGAGACTCTCCTTATCAGTCGTTTTCCACTTTTGCGGGGAACCCTTACTATATCGATCTGGAGCTTCTGATCGAAGAAGGGCTTTTGACGAAGGAGATCTGTGACGGTTATGACTTCGGAGACAATGAACATTACGTGGACTATGAGAAAATCTATCTGTCCCGGTTCAAAGTCCTGAAGATCGCATTTGAGAATGCGAAAAAACAGGGACTTATGGATGCACCGGAATATCAGAAGTTCATCACGGACAATGCCTATTGGCTGGATGATTATGCCCTGTATATGGCAGTAAAAAATGCATTCGGCGGCGTCTGCTTTATGGAATGGGACGAGGATATCCGTCTCAGAAAAGCGGCAGCGCTTCGCAAGTACCGCAAAAAGCTCTCGGATGAGATCGCATTTTACTGCTTCCAACAGTACCTGTTTGCAAAACAGTGGAAAGAACTGAAGACTTATGCGAATAAAAAGGGCATAGAGATCGTAGGAGATATTCCTATCTATGTAGCTTTTGACAGTGCCGATACCTGGGCGAATCCGAAGCTGTTCCAGTTAGACAGGGAAGGTCGTCCCATCGGTGTGGCAGGCTGCCCGCCGGACTGCTTCTCGGAGACCGGACAGTTGTGGGGCAATCCGCTCTATGATTGGAAATATCATAAGAAGACCGGTTATGAATGGTGGATGCAGCGTATTGCATATTGCTATCAGTTATACGATGTGCTCCGTATCGACCATTTCCGGGGATTCGACGAGTACTGGTTCGTGCCTTACGGAGATCCTACGGCACAGAACGGTCACTGGGAGAAGGGACCGGGCTATGAATTGTTTGCTGTGATGAAGAAGAAACTGGGCAAAAAGAAGGTCATCGCGGAAGATCTCGGATTCCTGACCCCCAGCGTGATCCGTCTGGTGAAGAAGACAGGTTACCCGGGAATGAAGATCCTGCAGTTTGCTTTTGATGCGGGAAATGACAGTGAATATCTGCCTCACAACTATGATAAAAACTGTGTGGTCTATACAGGAACCCATGACAACGATACTACGGTAGGATTTCTGCAGAACATGCCGGAGAAGGATAAGAAGTTCGCGAAGAAGTATCTGGGACATAAGAATGATAAAAAGCTCTGCTTTGAGATCGTCCGGGCGGCATTGTCCAGCTGCGCGGATACAGCGGTTATCCCCATGCAGGATTATCTGGAACTGGACAGCAGTGCCAGGATCAATATACCGTCCACACTGGGTTGCAACTGGAAATGGCGCATGGACAAGGATGCGTTGGATCCAAAGCTGGCGAAAAAGATTTATAAGATGGCAAAATTATACGGAAGACTGTAAAGTGTGCCACGCAGCGTAAGGCACATTGTAAGAATACGGAAGGGATAGTTTCCTTTCCGTATTTTTTGTGGACAAATCATCAATATTTGCATGCATGGAAATGGGGATAGCTATGGCAGGTAGCATTTTTTAGTGCATTTTTGTCAAAACAAGAGGACTTTTTTGTGGTCTTATGGAAAAAGGCACGTTATTATGGTATGGTTATCTATATTGGGCGGAGTCTGCAATCGGATTTCTGCGAGAGAGAGGAGAAACATGAGCCGTACTACTGACAGAGCAGGCCGTAATAAAGGACAATGGATCGTCATTGGGTTTATGGCTTTTGCTATCATAGTCATTTCGATATGCACAGTAATCTTTCGTTCCTATGTGCGGGGATTTCATAAAGTAACAGACAGAGAAAAATATGACCGGTATTATGTGATGATCACAGAAGACCGCAAATCGGATTTCTGGCAGTCGGTGTACCGCGGCGCCTATGAGCGCGGGCAGGAAGAAAATGTGTACGTGGATCTGCTGGGAGATCATCTGTCCCAGGAGTATTCCAGGGCAGACCTTATGCGGATCGCGATGTCATCCGGTGTGGACGGTATTTTTGTGGAATCGGATGAAAGTGACGAGATGTCACAGATGATCGATGAAGCGGTAGAACGGGGCATACCGGTGGTGACACTGTATGGGGATAACACTCACAGTGCGCGCTGCAGCTTTGTCGGTGTGGGAAGTTATAATCTGGGCAGAGAATACGGACGTCAGGTACTGAAACTGGTTTCCGTCAGTGAGAGTACCACGCCCATGACGGTAGCGGTACTGGTGAATGCCCATGCACTGAACTCGGCACAAAATATTGTCTGCTCCGGAATTCAGGACGCACTGGAACAGGAGAAAATCCGGGGACCGGAGATAGAACTTTCCTTAATTACCGTGGACGATACGAATACTTTTTCCGTGGAGGAATCCATCCGGGATATTTTTATGAATGAAAAACTGCCGGATATCATTATCTGCCTGAACGAACTGAGCACTACCTGTGTCTACCAGGCAGTGGTAGATTACAACTGCGTGGGCGAGGTCGCAATTTTAGGGTATTATGATACCGATACGATACTCAAAGCAATCGAGCGAAATGTAGTCAATGCAACGATCTCGATAGACACGGAGCAGATGGGAGCTTTCTGCGTGGATGCTTTGCAGGAGTACTATCGTTTTGGCTATACCAGTCAGTATTTTACGGCGGATGTCACAATTATTGATCAGAATAACGTGGGTGAATATTTACAAGCGCAGGAAGCGACAGAGTGAGGTACGCATGAGGAAAAAATTTCGACAGCTGTCTCTTCAGGCGAAGATGAGCAGCATTTTTGTATTGGCGAATCTGGTAGTATTTGCAGTGACGGTGATATTGCTACTGGGAATCAACAGCATGTCTTCGGAGATCGATAAGGTCTATCAGGGGAATCTGCGGCTGAACGAAGTATCTGATGCACTGATGGCGGTGCAGGACAGTATGACGGATTATCTGAATTCCAAGACCAGTGATTCCCTGGAGGAATTTTACCGGAATGAACAGACATATTCCCAACTGGTGCAGGATATGAGCGATGAGGTGACGGGAGCCACCTTTCAGAGAATGGAACGCAGTATCCGGCATATGTCGGAAGAATACCTGGACCTCGTAAGTCAGACGATTGAGGCAAAGCGTGGGAGAAATGTAGAGAAATACCGCGTCCGGTACGAGAACGCGACACAGATGTATGAATATATCAATACCTATATTTACAGTCTGAACAACGAACAGTTCCGCAGCAACTCCGAGAACTACAGCCGTCTGTCGGCTGCTTTCCGTAATTTCGAAATGGTCAGTGTGATTGCATTATCCATCGTCATTGTGGTCAGCGTATCTATAGTAGTAAAGCTTACCGGGGAGATCATCAGTCCGTTAAAGGATCTGGCGGTAACCGCTGACGAAGTAGCGGGCGGAAACTTTGATACCGAACTGTTACAAGTACAGTCGGAGGATGAGATCGGCGTGGTAACGGGAGCATTTAACCAGATGCTTATCAGTATCAGACAGTATCTGGAAAGCCTGCGCGAGAGCATGGAAATCCGGCGTTCATTAATGGAAAAAGAGCTTTTGATGGAAGCACACTTAAAGGATGCACAGCTAAAGTATCTGCAGGCGCAGATCAATCCCCACTTCTTATTCAATACGTTAAATGCGGGAGCACAGCTGGCCATGATGGAAGGCGCCGACCGTACCTATGAATATGTACAGAATGTGGCGGAATTTTTCCGCTATAATGTAAAAAAGAGTAATGATATCGTGACGGTCAGAGAAGAGCTGGAACTGGTGGATCATTACATTTATATTCTGAATGTCCGCTTTTCCGGGGATATCCATTATGGGAAAGAAATTGAGGAGGATCTGCTGGACAGCTGCATGCCAAGCATGATCTTACAGCCGATCGTGGAAAATTCCGTAAATCACGGCATCAGAGAGATGAACGGAGAGGGAAAGATCCGGCTGAAGGTATACCATGTGGATGGAGATACGCTGGGGATCAGTATCCGGGATAACGGCATCGGAATGGATCCGGATACGATAGAAAAAGTACTTGGCGGCAATTATCACGAAGAGCAGTCAGGCGGCGGTTCCAATGGTATTGCGATGGGGAACGTTATCGCAAGATTAAAACTTTTCACGCAAAACGAAGATGTAATGACGATTTTAAGTGACGGGAAAGATCAAGGAACGGAAGTAATCCTGTATCTTCCGATAAAAGAGAGGGAAAAGACGGATGTATAAGATCATGCTGGCGGATGATGAAGGAATCGTGATCGATTCCCTGAAATTCATCATCGAAAAAGAATTCAAGGATACCTGCGAGGTGCAGTATGCCAAGACCGGCAGAAGTGTGATTGAACTGGCAGAGAGCTTCCGCCCGGACGTTGCGGTCATGGATATCCAGATGCCGGGAATCAACGGCATCGATGCTATGAAAGAGATCCGGAGAAGCAATAATCATACAGTGTTTATCGTAATGTCAGCTTATGACAAATTTGATTATGCGAAAGAAGCTATCAAACTGGGAGTCATGGAGTACATTACCAAGCCGATGGAGAAGACCCGGATCATTGCAGCATTGCAGAAGGCAATGGAGCGAATCGATGCAGAGCGCCTGAAACGCAAAAATGAGTTGTTGATCAAGGAAAAACTGGAGACGGTCGTACCGATTATTGAAAGCGGTCTGATCCACAATATCTTATTACAGGAGCATTTTCGCGAGGATATTGAGAATTACCGGTCAATTTTAGGGATCACGCTGCAATATGCCTACATGATCGCTGTGGTATGCGGGGATGAGCAGCAGGGAAACCACATGACGAATGCGGTGGGAAGCAGTGTCAGAATGCAGAGGCATTATCAGGAGGTCAGGGACTGTCTGAAAGAAAATTTGGACTGTATTGTGGGTACCGTCATGGCAAACAAACTGGCAGTGCTGGTACCTTATGAGAAAGATGTGATGGACTATAATGAGCGTATCGAACTCATTGAAAAAGCCAGAGAACTCACCAGATATCTGCGCAAGAGAACGGATATCAGCTTCCGCATCGGCATCGGAGAACCGAAAGATTTTCTGATGGCTTCGGAATCTTATACGGAGGCGCTGAATGCACTGGTGGCGACCACCGGCAGTGTGGCACATGTGGATGACCTGCCGATCAAATGCGAATATGGTGGAAATTATCCGGTGAAGCTGGAGAAAAAACTTTTTGCGGAAGTCGAGGACGGTGACATTGACAATGCTTCCGCATCGGCATCGGCATTTTTTGACTGGATGGTGGATAGTGGTTCCGATCTGATGAATATGAGGCTTAAGGTGCTGGAATTTGCCCTGTGGTCAGAGCACATTGCCTATGAAAAAGGTGGTATGATCTATCAGCTGAATTCCCGTGCGGAGTATCTGCCGCAGGTGATGGAAATAGCGGAACCGGCGGCCATGAAAACATGGTTCCTGGAAAAAGTGAAGGAAGCCTGCCGGAACGTTCTGAATAAAAGGGAAGAAAAGTCGGGCAGTATTATCGAGACGGCGAAAAATTATATTAAGAATAACTATCACAAAGACATTTCCCTGGATGATGTATCCAGAGAGGTAAATATCAGCCCGTATTATTTCAGTAAACTATTCAAAGAAACTACCGGGGAAAACTTTATCGAGTACCTGACCAATTTAAGGATGGACAAGGCAAAAGAACTGCTGCAGACGACAGAGTGCTCCATGAAAGAAATCTGTGCCAGAACCGGATATTCGGATCCGAATTATTTTAGCCGCAGTTTTAAGAAGAACGTGGGCGTGACACCGACAGAGTACAAGGAAAACCGTGGAAAGGGGCAGGAACAGGGCAATGTATAAGAAAAAGAGATGGATATGTGTTGCATGGCTTCTGGTGATGATGTTATTGCTGTGTGCCTGCGGAAATCTGGAGACCGAAAAAAATCAGGGAGAAGTTGCGGAGAATGATAAGATTCAGATCGGCATGAGCTTTGACTCTTTTGTCATTGAAAGATGGCAGAGGGATCGTGACATTTTCGTCTCAACGGCAAAGGAGTTGGGAGCGGAAGTGAATGTCCAGAATGCGAACGGTGATCTGGAGCAGCAGAAAAAGCAGATCAATTACTTCATCGATAAAGGAATGGACGTGATCGTTGTGATATGCATTGACTCCAAAGGATTAACAGAGGAAGTGCAGAGGGCGAAAGATGCCGGCATTAAGATCATTGCTTATGACAGACTGTTGCAGAATACAGATATTGACCTGTATATCTCGTTTGACAACGAAAGAGTAGGTACCATGATGGGAGAGGCACTGGTGGAAAACGGTCTGGCCGGCGGAAATGTGCTGATGCTGGGAGGCTCTGCCGTGGACAGCAACGTTGCTATGGTGGAAAGGGGCTTTCGCAAGGTCATGGAGGATAATCAGGTGACAATCTTGGATTCTATGCATGCGGATGGCTGGAAAGCGGAACTTGCCGGGGCATATATCTATGATCATATGGATGTTGTATCGGAGGCAGATGCCATTATGTGCGGCAATGATGATCTGGCAAGCAAAGTGGTACATGCTCTGAAAGAAAAGAGACTGGCAGGAGATATTATGGTAGTGGGGCAGGATGCCGACCTGGAAGCGTGCCAGCGCATCGTCGAGGGGACACAGGTCATGACAGTCTACAAACCGGTGGAAAAAATGTCGCAGAAGGCAGCGGAGTGTGCGGTGCTTCTGGCAAAGGGAGAGCCGTTGCCGGAAGGAGATACGGTAACTATAGAGAATGGAAAGTATGAAGTTCCGTACATTGGTCTGGAACCAATCAGTGTGGATAAAAACAATATTAATGATGTGATCATCGGAAGCGGATTTCACTTAAAAGAGGATGTTTATCTGAACATTCCCTCGGAAATGCCCAAATAATATTGGATTTACTTTGAAAATGGGGAAAAGAGATAGATTCTAAAAACACAATAGGAAAAATTTGGTGACAAGGCTGTGCCGGCAGACAAGATATTGCTAGCACAGCCTTAATTTTGTCAGGAGAGAGGATGGAAAAGTGCAGAAGGTCGTAAAATCATGCTATAGGATTTGTGATATTCTCTATTTAGCAACAAAAACAAACCAAATAAGGGAGGTTACTTTTTATGAGGAAGAAATTATTAAGCTCACTTCTGGTAACGGCTATGGCTGTTACGATGCTTGCAGGATGTGGATCCAATGGGGGACAGCAGGCAACCACACCGGCAACAGACAACAAAACAGAAACATCTGCAGAAGCAAAGACAGATGCTTCCACTACTACCACCACAGACGGCGGTAAGATTGGTGTTGCAATGCCTACCAAGGATCTGCAGAGATGGAACCAGGATGGTACCAACATGGAAGCCCAGCTGAAGGAAGCCGGCTACGAAGTGGATCTGCAGTACGCATCCAACGATATTCCCACACAGGTATCCCAGATCGAGAATATGATCAACTCCGGATGCCAGATGTTAGTTATCGCATCCATCGATGGTGATTCCCTCGGAACCGTTCTGGAGCAGGCTAAGGAAAAAGATATTCCTGTTATTGCATATGACCGTCTGATCATGAACTCCGATGCAGTTACCTATTATGCAACCTTTGATAACTACATGGTAGGTACCAAACAGGGTGAATACATCAGAGACCAGCTGGATCTGGACAATGCAGCAGGACCTTTCAATATTGAGCTGGTAACCGGTGACCCCGGCGACAACAATGCAAGATTCTTCTTCGGCGGTGCTATGGATGTTCTGCAGCCCTACATCGATGCAGGCAAGCTGGTAGTTAAGTCCGGACAGACCGATTTCGAAACTGTTGCAACCGCTAACTGGTCTACTGAGACCGCTCAGTCCAGAATGGACGCTATCATTTCCGCAAACTATGCAGACGGAACCAAACTGGATGCAGTTCTGTGCTCCAACGACTCTACCGCACTTGGTGTTACCAACTCTCTGGAAGCTAACTACACCGGCGAGTGGCCCATCATTACCGGTCAGGACTGTGATAAGCCCAACGTTAAGAACATGATCTCCGGCAAGCAGTCAATGTCCATCTTCAAGGATACCCGTACTCTGGCATCCAAGGTTGTAGAGATGGTAGACGCTGTCATGAAGGGCGGCGAGGCACCTGTCAACGATACCACAACTTACGACAATGGTACCGGCGTTATTCCTTCCTATCTGTGTGAGCCCGTATTCGCTGATGCAAGCAACTACAAAGAACTGCTCATCGATTCCGGTTACTATACAGAGGCAGATTTACAGTAATTTATAATAACACGGATCTGTAAGGATCCTTACGGCAGGCGGGCGTTTCCCGCCTGCTGTATTCATGGGTAAAGCAAGAATAAGATTTTAAATGTTTGATTAGATAATGTGGAAACAAGACTTGGGAGGGATACCATTGGCAAAGATATTACTGGAAATGAAAAATATAACCAAAACATTCCCCGGTGTAAAAGCACTTGACAATGTAAACCTGCAGGTGGAAGAAGGAGAGATCCATGCCCTTGTAGGCGAGAACGGCGCAGGAAAGTCCACACTTATGAATGTACTGAGCGGTATTTATCCGTACGGATCTTATGAAGGCGATATCATCTATAATGGTGAGATCTGCAAATTCGACAAGATCAAGGACAGTGAGGAAAAAGGTATCGTTATCATTCATCAGGAGCTTGCGCTGATCCCCTATATGACCATCGGGGAGAATATGTTCCTTGGCAATGAACGAGGACATAAGTACAAAATCAACTGGAATGAAACCAATGCCAGGGCGGCGGAACTGTTAAAGACCGTAGGTCTGAAGGAAGGTCCCCAGACATTGATAAAAGATATCGGCGTCGGCAAACAGCAATTGGTAGAGATCGCAAAGGCACTTGCCAAGAATGCAAAATTATTGATCCTGGATGAGCCGACCGCATCTTTAAATGAGACAGACTCCAAAGCACTGTTGGATCTGATGCTGGAACTGAAGAAAAAGGGAATGACATCCATCATCATATCCCATAAACTGAATGAGATCTCTTATGTGGCGGATAAGATCACGGTCATCCGTGACGGTTCTACCATCGAGACACTGGTGAAGGGAAAAGACGATATTACCGAGAGCCGTATTATCAAAGGAATGGTAGGAAGAGAAATCTCCGACCGTTTCCCGAAGAGAGAGCCGCACATCGGAGAGATCCGGATGGAGGTAAAAGACTGGACGGTACATCATCCGTTGTATTCCGACCGTAAGGTAGTGGATAACGTTAACCTGAATGTCAGAAAAGGCGAAGTAGTGGGAATCTCCGGACTGATGGGTGCGGGTCGTACGGAACTGGCAATGAGCCTGTTCGGAAAAAGCTATGGCTCCAATATCAGCGGAGAACTGTATATTAACGGTCAAATAGTAAACCTGAACAGCGTACAGGAAGCAATCAAGAACCGTCTGGCATATGTAACGGAAGACAGAAAAGGAAACGGACTGATCTTAAGCAATCCGATCAAGATCAACACGACTCTGGCAAATCTGGATGCTGTCAGCAGCCATACAGTCATTGATAAAGACAAAGAGTACAATGTAGCTGTGGATTACAAGAAAAAACTGAATACAAAATGTCCTACGGTAGAACAGAATGTGGGTAATCTAAGCGGTGGTAACCAGCAGAAAGTACTTTTGGCAAAATGGATGTTCGCGGATCCGGATATCCTGATCCTGGATGAGCCGACCAGAGGTATTGATGTCGGTGCAAAATATGAGATTTACTGCATCATCAATCAACTGGTGGCAGAAGGAAAATCTGTTATCATGATCTCCTCCGAACTGCCTGAGATACTGGGTATGTGCGACCGGATCTATGTCATGAACGAAGGAAAAATAGTAGGAGAACTGGCGGGCAGTGAGGCAACACAGGAGCTTATCATGTCCAAGATATTATCAGCCGGTAAGAAAGGAGCATTGGCATGAATAAAACAAAAGGCCTCGATTTCATTAAAAGATATACCATGATCCTCGTACTCATCGTGGTTACGGCATTTTTCGCATGGAGAACGGGAGGAGCGATCCTGCTTCCCATGAACGTCAGCAGCTTGATCTCCCAGAATGCATATGTATTCATTCTGGCAACCGGTATGTTATTGTGTATCCTGACCGGCGGTAACATTGATCTGTCCGTCGGATCGGTAGTATGTTTTGTCGGAGCCATCGGTGCAGTCCTCATGGTGAACATGAAGATGAACATGTGGCTGGCAATCCTGATCATGTTCGTGATCGGTACCCTGATCGGTGCTTTCCAGGGCTTCTGGATCGCTTATGTGAGAATCCCTCCTTTCATCGTAACACTGGCAGGTATGCTGGCATTCAGAGGACTGAGCAACGTAGTATTACAGGGTATGACCGTATCCATTAAGGATTGCACAACATTCGTTAATCTGTTCGGCGGCGGTGCTGACTGTTATATCCCTGATTTCTTCGGAAACGGACCGATCAATCTGACCTGTGTGTTTGCAGGTATCATTGCAGCAGTGATCTTTGCGGTACTGCAGTTAAAGAACAGAGCAGATAAGGTAAAAAAGGGTTATGAAGCTCCCAGTCTTGGAGCTACCATTGGTAAGATAGCTGTGATCGCTGTTGTGATCTTGGCATTCAGCTATCGCCTGGCACAGCACAAAGGTATCCCCAGCGTGCTGATCTGGGTACTGATCGTCATCATGGTATACGGTTACATTACTTCCAATACTACTGTAGGCCGTTACTTCTACGCAGTGGGCGGCAATGAAAAGGCAACCAAGTTATCCGGTATCAATACCAACAAGGTGTACTTCCTGGCATATATGAACATGGGATTCCTGGCAGCTCTGGCAGGTATGGTAACCATTGCACGTATGACTTCCGCACAGCCGACTTACGGACAGAACTATGAAATGGATGCCATCGGCTCCTGCTTCATCGGCGGTGCTTCTGCATACGGCGGAACCGGAACGGTACCCGGAGTTATCGTCGGTGCGGTACTGATGGGTGTCATCAACCTCGGCATGTCCTTAATGGGTGTAGATCAGAATATGCAGAAGGTAGTCAAGGGTCTGGTACTTCTGGCAGCAGTTATCTTCGATGTTGTATCCAAACGTGGTGGAAAATTAATTGCCAAGAATTAATTTCTACATATTATCTAATCAAAAGGGGCCCGGCGCTTTTGTGCCGTAGGCCCTTTTGATGGTATTTATTCGTTGCGTACAGGAGAAGGGTATGGATAAGGGAAAAAGACAACGGAAAAAAGAAAATGCAGGAAAGCGAAAAAGAGGAGTCGGCATCGGCATTAAGATCATGGTGCTGTTGCTGCTTCTGGCAATTACGGCGATCAGCTGTGTCGGAGTGCTGGTATGGACGCTGCAGAGTGTGATCGGGATGAGTGATCAGATCGTATCCGAACAGGTTGCAGAGCAGGAAAAGATAAGCACACTTTCCAGACAGTTCACTTATATCAACAGTCAGGTGCTCACCCATGTCATGACTACCAACAGTGTGACCATGGATACTCTGTCTGAGAAAATTTTGCAGGATATTACAGATATGGAACAGCAGATAGAGGAATTCGGCGCCCTGCTTTCCGAGGGAGATGAGCGTAAAGAAGCACTGGACAGTGCTTCTGCAGAACTGGCAAAATACAGAAAGACGGTGGAGAGTCTGCTGGTCACCAGTGCCGAGAACAAAACCCAGGCATATGTATCTGCCACATCCAACCTTCCGATGTTTAATGAACATATCGAGAATTACATGAACCGGATGCTGGAGATTACAGCGCAGGAAATGGAACAGGCCCAGGGACAAATGGAGCAGAGTGCTGCCAGAGTGCCGGGGATCATCTCTGTGGCAAGTATTGCGTTACTTGTGGTAGTGATCGTGATCATGCTGGGACTGCGGCTGTGGGTCATCGGCCCGGTGAAAAAGGCAACGAAACAGGTAGATGAACTGGTAGAAGGGATTCGTTGCAACAAAGGAGATATTACCAAAAGAATTCATGTGGGATCGAGAGATGAAGTGGGAAGACTGGCCATTGCCATCAATGATCTGGTAGCCCAGATGCAGATCATCATCAGAGCCATCACCGAGGGCTGTGGACAGATGGAAGAAAAGCAGGCTGACATTATCTCCAATGTGGAAAAAGTAAATGCCACTGCGGATCATACCATGCAGAATCTGGGCATAATGTCCGAGGGAATGCAGCTGGTGACAGGGGCAATTGACGGAGTACAGCAGGATACCGGTGTATTGGATCACACGGTGGAAAATATGCTGGAAGTAGCCCAGAACGGAAGAGACTATGCAGCGGATATCAAGGAAAAAGCCGGTAAAATGAAAGCGACAGCGGTGGAGAGCAAGCAGGAGGCAACCCTTGTCATGAAGGAGATTGACACGGCTATGACAGAATCCATCGCCAACAGCAGGCAGATCCACAAGATCACAGAACTGACGGAAGAGATTCTGGGAATTGCCGGAACCACAAATCTGTTGGCACTGAATGCGTCCATTGAGGCAGCAAGGGCAGGAGAAGCTGGCCGTGGATTCGCTGTCGTGGCAGAGGAAATCCGCAAACTGGCCGACAGCTCCAGAGAATCTGCCAACAATATCCAGGAAATCAGCAATCGTGTAGTGGAGAGCGTGGAGGAACTATCCGAGAACGCCACCAGACTGCTGGAATTTATGAATACCAGAGTTATGAAAGATTATGATGCACTGGAGGATACCGGCAGCAACTATCATGAAGCGGCAGATCATGTGGATGAAATGATGAACGAATTCGGACAGAAGATCGACGAACTGCTGTCGGTACTGCAGAATGTCAATACTGCCAATACACAGATGGAAGCAACTGTGGGAGACAGTACGGAAAAGCTGTCTGCGGTAGAGAAAAACAACCAGGGACTGCAGCAGGAGATGAAAGATATCTCTTATGCAGTGGAGGAACTGGCTGCCTCGGTAGGGCAGTTAAAGGAAAGCATTCGTTGTTTTACGGTGGTATAGACAGAAAAATAAAATGCACGGGATTCCCAATGGGAATTATCGTGCATTTTAACGTGCGCTTTGTGGCGCAAGTCGTTATATTTACATTTCAGGAATTCTCCGGCGCGTGATGCAGCTCCAGCGCCAGATAGGAATTGTGGTATTCCTTACAGTAAGTCACATCTTTGTCAAACCATGCGGGAGGGACAAATGCCTCTGCTGCTTCTTTACTTCCGAACTCTACTTCTGCCATGATCAGAGGGGCGAAGGGGGCGTCAAAAACATCCAGCTCGATGGTCAGGGAATAATCTGCGGGAGGAGTGGGAAAGCCTTCTTTGAATCCGGGATGCTGTAGAGGAATCAGATAGCGTCTCTTGGAGATCACGCTGCCGTCAGCTTTTTCCCGTAAATGATAATAAGATACTTCGTTCAGCGGAAGATTGCTCTCGTCTCTGGCCATCATGCCGCTGCCTTTGTAGGTAAGATAATACTCATCATCCTGTTTTCTGGCTCTGACCACAGGATTATAATTCAGATATACCTGCTCGATATGATGAGAAGGATAGCTTTCCAGATTATCGGGTAAGGATTTCAGGGTAAACTTTCGCTCGATTTCCATAGTATTAATGCCTCGCTTCTGTAATTAAGACTTAAAAATACTTCTTTAGTATAACATGATTTCCCTTGAAAATACAGTGAAATCTACAAATATCTGCCCATGGGAATTGAATTACGCCTCCAAATTGTGTATACTAATCATAACTGTGCAAAGTCAGAGTGTATGACTTACAGATGAGACAGGAAACAAAACGGAAAGCGAGGGAAAACCATGAGTAAGATAGCAATTTTTCTGGCAAATGGGTTTGAAGAAATAGAAGGTCTGACTGTGGTGGATATTTGCCGCAGATGCGGCCTGACCATTGATATGGTGTCCATTACGGAAGAAAAACAAGTGATGGGATCACATAAGATCCCGGTGACAGCGGATATGACACTGTCGCAGGTGGATTTTGAGGAATATGATTGTCTGGTGCTTCCCGGTGGCGGACAGGGTACGAAGAATCTGGAGGCCTGTGAGCCCCTGATGCAGCAGGTCGATGCTTTTTACGCAGCAGGAAAATACATCGCGGCAATCTGTGCGGCACCGAGCATATTCGGGCACAGAGGCATCTTACAGGGAAAAAGAGCCTGCTCCTATCCCTGCTTTGAAGACCATCTGGAAGGCGCGGCAGTGACTGCGGGACCGGTAGAGATTGACGGGAATGTGATCACTTCCAGAGGTATGGGAACCTCCATTCCTTTCGGACTGGCGATCGCAGGCGTGTTCTGCGGACAGAATAAGGCAGATGCCTGCGCACACGGCATTGTATATCAGCCGTAAGCAGGCGTGAGAAAGACGAGGACAGAGAATGAAAAAAGCGTTAATTACAGGAATTACCGGACAGGATGGATCCTATCTGGCAGAGTTCCTTTTGGAAAAAGGCTATGAGGTGCACGGACTGATCCGCAGATCCTCCATCAGCAACACAGGACGTATCGATCATCTGATCCGGGAGAATAAAATTGTTCTTCACGGAGGGGATCTGTCGGATTCCTCCAGCCTGGTGCGGATCATCGGAGAAGTGCGTCCGGATGAGATATATAATCTGGGAGCACAGAGCCATGTGCAGGTGAGCTTCGAAGCACCGGAATATGCGGGTGATGTGGATGCGCTGGGCGTGCTGCGTATCTTAGAGGCGGTACGTATCGTAGGACTGACCGAGACCTGCCGCATCTATCAGGCATCTACTTCCGAACTGTACGGAAGAGTGGAAGAAGTGCCGCAGAACGAGAATACACCTTTCCATCCCTACAGCCCCTATGCGGTGGCAAAACAGTACGGCTTCTGGATCGTGAAGGAATACCGGGATGCATACAATATGTTTGCAGTGAATGGTATCCTGTTTAACCATGAATCTGAGCGCCGCGGAGAGAACTTTGTGACCCGTAAGATCACACTGGCAGCCGGAAGGATCGCCTGTGGTATTCAGGACAAGCTCTACCTGGGTAATCTGGATTCTAAGAGGGACTGGGGCTATGCGAAGGATTATGTGGAGTGCATGTGGCTGATGCTACAGCATGACAAGCCGGAGGATTTCGTTATCGCAACCGGTGTACAGCATACGGTGAGAGAGTTTACCACGTTGGCATTCCATTATGCCGGGATCGAACTGGAATGGCAGGGAAACGGCATTCATGAAAAAGGGATCAACAAAGCCAATGGCAAGGTGGTCGTGGAGGTAAGTGAAGCCTTTTACCGTCCTACCGATGTGGTAGATCTGTGGGGAGATTCGCAGAAGGCACGTACGGTGCTGGGATGGAATCCCCAGAAGACAAGCTATGAGGAACTGTGCCGTCTGATGGCAGAACACGATCTGAAGCTGGCTAAGGCGGAAGCGATCATGCTACAGGAGACTGAGAAATAATAGGATAGATCAGAGAGGAAGCAGAGCAACATCATGGAAAAAGACGCAAAAATATACGTAGCAGGACACAGAGGAATGGTGGGAAGTGCCATCTGCAGAGCACTGGAGAGAAACGGATATACGAACATCATCACCCGCACCCATAAGGAGCTGGATCTGTGCAGACAGGATGCGGTAGAGGAATTTTTCGCAAAGGAAAAGCCGGATTATGTATTCCTGGCAGCAGCGAAGGTAGGCGGCATCATGGCGAACAGCGAAGCACTGGCGGATTTCATGTATGAAAACATGATCCTGGAGATGAATGTGATCCATGCCGCATGGCAGAGCGGCTGCAAGAAGCTGATGTTTCTGGGCAGCAGCTGCATCTATCCCCGTATGGCACCGCAGCCCATGAAGGAGAGCTGCCTGCTGACTTCTGAACTGGAGAAGACCAACGAGGCTTATGCACTGGCGAAGATATCCGGTCTGAAGTACTGTGAGTTTCTGAACAGACAGTACGGAACCGACTATATCAGTGTTATGCCGACGAACCTGTACGGACCCAACGACAACTATCATCCGACTCACAGTCATGTGCTCCCGGCATTGATCCGCCGTTTCCATGAGGCGAAGGTGTCCGGCGCGAAGGAAGTGGTCTGCTGGGGTACCGGAACTCCCCTGCGTGAGTTCCTCTATGTGGATGATCTGGCGGATGCCTGCGTTTATCTGATGAATACTTACAGCGGCAATGAGACCGTGAATCTGGGAACTGGCAAGGAACTGACCATCCGGGAGCTGACAGAGCTGGTGGCAAAGGTCGTAGGCTATACCGGAGAGATCAAATGGGATCCCAGCAAGCCGGACGGAACCCCCAGAAAACTTTTAGATGTCAGCAAGCTGGAGAGTCTCGGCTATCATTATACGACGGAGCTGGAAGACGGTATCCGCCTGACCTATGAGGATTTCCTCAATAATCCCATGCGCGCGGAACGCTAGGGAAAGGTGTCTGCCGGTAGTGGGCAGCGGAAGGACTGGACGATTAACATGAATGATTTTCAGAAGACAGCGAAAGAAATGCTGGATTTTATAGAGAAAAGCCCCACCTGTTTTCATGCGGTTGCGAATATCGGAGCAATGCTGGAAGAGGCAGGATATGTCAGACTGTGGGAAAACGAGGAATGGAAGCTTGTGAAGGGTGGAAAATATTACACGGAGCGCAATGATTCTTCCGTGATCGCTTTTGCTATTCCTAAGGGAACTGTGAAAGGGTTCCATATGGCAGCGGCACATAGCGATTCCCCATGCTTTAAGGTGAAGGAAAAACCGGAACTTACAGTAGAAGATCACTATATGCGCCTGAATACCGAGAAATACGGCGGCATGATCCTTTCCACCTGGATGGACAGACCGCTCTCCGTAGCAGGCAGACTGGCGGTGCGCGGAACGGATGGCATCCAGAGCAGACTGGTCAATATTGACCGGGATCTCTGCGTGATCCCAAATGTGGCGATCCATATGAACCGGGAGATGAACAAAGGTGTGGAGTACAATCCACAGGTAGATATGCTCCCACTGTTTGCGGATGTAGCATTTGATACCGATGCCGCAGGGGCATCTGAGACCGCTGACGGATCACTGGAGAAGCCTGCGCTGCTTGGACTGGCAGCAGAGGCCGCAGGCGTGGATGCGGAAGCGATTTTCGGGGAAGACCTGTTCCTGTATACCAGGCAGGAAGGAAGATTCTTAGGGACAAAGGGTGAATTTGTCCTGGCTCCGAGACTGGATGATCTGCAGAGCGCCTTTGCGCTGACCAAAGCTTTTACGGAGAGTACACCTGCGGAATATATCAATATCTGCGCGGTATTTGATAATGAAGAGGTGGGAAGCGGTACCAGACAGGGTGCAGATTCCACGTTCCTTGCGGATACGTTGGACAGAATTACGGAGGGGCTTTTGGCAGATCACAGCACGTATCTGCGCTGGATCGCGGATAGCTTCCTGATCTCTGCGGACAATGCCCATGCGGTACATCCCAACCATCCGGAGAAGGCGGATCCTACGAACAGACCTTACTTAAACGGTGGAATCGTTATCAAATTCCACGGAAGCCAGAAATATACTACAGATGGTATCTCAGCTGCAAAAATGAAGGATTACTGTGAACGGGCAAAGGTGCCTTACCAGACCTATGCCAACCGTTCGGATATCGCAGGTGGTTCCACTCTCGGTAATATTTCCACGGCTCATGTATCGGTGTCCAGTGTGGACATCGGATTGCCCCAGCTGGCCATGCATTCCGCGGTGGAGACTGCGGGTATGATGGATACAGAATATGCAGTGCGGGCGCTGAAGGAATTCTGGGGCGAATGATGAATTATCCCGGAAAATCATTAAAAAAGTATAAAAAGCATTGAAAGCTTTGGCCGAAAAGTGCATAGTTAGAATGCAGAAAAGATTCAAAGAAAGAATCAAGAAATGATCCAAAAAGGATCCGAAAAAAATACGAAAGAAGGTTGAAGTTATGTTTGAAATGAAACCGGAATACTATATTGGAATTGATATGATCGATCAGGAGCATAAGCAGCTGTTTGACTATGCCAATGAGGCTTACGAGCTGCTACAGGAGGAGTTTACACCGGATAAGTATGACAAGATCGATGCAATTCTGGAAAAACTGCGTGATTATACCGTAAAACATTTTACAGATGAAGAAGCGTATATGGAATCCATCCAGTACAAAAAGATTTTTACCCAGAAGATCCAGCATCAGGAATTTATCAAGAAACTGGATGAGTTTATAGATCAGCATGAGAAGGATGAAGGAGATCAGGCCCAACAGGATGAACAGATCATGGATATTCTGAATTACCTGACGGACTGGCTGATCAACCATATCCTGCATGTGGACGGACAGATCCCGAAGGAATCGTAGAAGAGTGGAAGATTACTCCGGACTTTCGTGAATAGTTTTGTATCGCCTGCATACGATGTAGGAAATACAGGACCAAGGACGGAAATTCAGATGGACCAGAAGCTGGAAAACATCCTGAACCTTGCATTAGAGACCCCGGAGGAAGAACGAGAACAGACAGAGAGTCTGAATGTCGGTTACAGCGCGGAGATCCGCAGCTGGGAGCTGATCGTAAAATATCACGGCAGTCTGGACAGACTGCGGGAACAGAATATTGTGGTGGAGGAACTGATCGCCGGATATGCGATCCTTACGGTGCCGGAGGCACTGGTGGATACGGTATCGGATACCCCGGAGATCGAGTATGTGGAAAAACCCAAGCGGTTTTATTATGGACAGACGTTTCCTGCGGGGACATCCTGTTTTCCACCGGTCACTATGAGAACGCCTTTTCTGAATGGAAGGGGCGTTCTTTTGGCTGTACTGGATTCCGGGATCACCTGGGATCTGGAGGTGTTCCGGAAGGCAGATGGCAGTACGAGGATACGTTATCTATGGGACCAGACAGTCCTCAGGGATCGGACGCTGCCACAGGATCAGACAGTGCCGGAGAAAACAGGTAATGTGGGATATGGAAAAATGCCGGATGGATTTGCCTTTGGGACGGAATATACCGCGGAGGAAATAAATGCGGCATTACAGATGCCTGCATTGGATCGTTACCGCCGGATTCCCAGCAGAGACCTGTCCGGACATGGAACCGCGGTGGCAGGGATCGCCGCCGGGAAAAGTGCAGGTGGTCTCTATACCGGGGCGGCCCCCGAGGCGGAACTGATCGTGGTGAAGCTGGGATTGCCGGGAAATAGCGGGGGCGCAGAAGAAGGATTCCCCCGTACAACCGAAATCCTGCGTGGAGTGACCTATGCACTGCGGAAAGCCGGACAGTTAAATATGCCACTTGTCATCAATCTAAGCTTTGGCAACAGCTATGGATCCCATGACGGAAGCTCTCTGCTGGAGCGCTTTCTGGACAATGCCTCCGAGATCGGCAAAACCGTGATCTGTGTGGGCAGTGGTAATGAGGGTGCGACAAGAGGGCATTTCGCCGGGAATATAGCAAGGGACAGCCGCGTGGAACTGGCTGTGGGAAATTACGAAAGAAGCCTGAATATCCAGCTGTGGAAAAATTACAGCGATGTGTTTCGGATAAGGCTGCAATCTCCGGGAGGTGAGGAGGCAGAGCTAACCACGAATATTCAGGGCGGGAAATATACGCTTAGGTTGGAGCAGACAAGGATTCTGGTCTATCTGGGAGAACCCCTGCCCTATGCGGTGGCGCAGGAGATCTATCTGGAGATGATCCCGGTGACAGGCGGTTATATCGACGCAGGGATATGGACGATCCGGCTGGAGCCGGTAATGACCGTAACGGGACAATATTATCTGTATCTTCCGGCGGGGAACGGCAGGGGAGACAGCACTGGCTTTTACCGTTCCACTCCGCAGATGACACTGACGGTTCCCTCCACGGCAGCGAAGGTGATCACAGTGGGGGCTTACGATCCGGTCTATGATACCTATGCGGATTTCTCCGGCAGGGGTTATGCCGACAGCACCCGTACCATCGGTGTGACGGCAGCAGGACTGACCAAGCCGGATCTTGTGGCTCCCGGTGTAAATATCCAGGCTCCGGATGTTTATGGCGGTTTTCTCCCTGTTACGGGAACTTCTTTCGCCACACCGATTGTCAGCGGTGCCGCGGCGCTTCTGATGGAATGGGGGATCGTGCAGGGAAATGACCCCTTCCTCTACGGCGAAAAAATCAAGGCATATCTCAGAAAAGGTGCCAGACCATTAAGGGGAGAGAGGGAATATCCTAATGACCGGGTGGGGTATGGCAGGTTGTGTGTGGCAGACAGCCTGCCGCAGACAGGAACAACAGAATGAACGGTATTAGTTGCGCATTGGAAACAGTTCCGGAACCGGAAGGAAGGAAAACAGATGAAATAACATCAATAATCCCACTGTTTTGTTACTATTGTATAGAAATGGATGGCCAATTTGTGTAAAAAGGCGCATTGAAAGCATAGTAGTAAAATGCTACTATGATTATGAACAATCGTTTGCGCATGAAAAACAGACTCTGGAAGACATAAAACAGACGGATTGCGCAGAGAATGGGGTGAATGAGATGAACAACAATTCCGGCAACGACAAGACTATGACGATCCATGATGTGGCAAGAGAACTGGGGGTGTCTGCCAGCACCGTATCCAGGGCGATTTCAGGGAAAGGGCGCATCGGCGCGGCTACGAGGGACCGGATCCTTGCTTATATCGAAGAACACGGCTTTTATCCAAATGCGGCGGCACAGAGCCTGGCACAGTCCCGGACCAATAATATCGCGATCATCCTTCCGGAAGTGAATACTCTGGTGGATATGCCTTTCTTCCACACTTGTATGTATGGAGTGGAAGAGGTGGCACAGGCTAATGATTATGACATTATTGTGGTAACCACGAACGGAAACGATACCAAACCACTGGAGAGATTGATCAAAAACCGTAAAGTGGACGGAATGATCCTTACCAGGACTTATGAGAACGACAAATATGTGAAATTTCTGAAACAAAAGCAGATTCCCTTCGTGGCAGTTGGAAAATTCCCGGATGATGATGTGGTACAGGTAGACCATGATAATGTGGGAGCCTGTAAGGAACTGGTGACGGTTCTGTTTGCTAAGGGGATCCAGAACATTGCCTATCTGGGAAGCAATATGGACCAGATGGTAAACCGCTGCAGGTATCAGGGATATGAGGAAGCCTACCGCAAGGGAAAACGGAAGCTGAACCAGGACCTGGTCTACACGGATCTAAGCAGCAGGGCTATGGTGGAAAAAGCGGTGGAAGAGCTGAAAAAAAGCGGTGTGGAGTGCATTCTGTGCCAGGATGACTACATCTGTGATGAAGTGGTCAGAAAGCTTGCCCGCATGGGCGTGAGAATCCCGGACCAGATGAAGGTGGCATCCTGTCATTACAGCCGCATTCTGGAAAATTATCCTGTTACGATCACATCTTTGAAATTCAATATCACAGAGCTGGGCAGAAGATCCTGCCAGGTGCTGTTGGATATGATCCATGGCAAAACAGTACCGGACAAAACACTTTTGGACTATGAGATCATCCTGAAGGAGTCTACAAAAGGCTGAATGAGAGTGTGAAAATCATAATTTGGAAAAACGTTTTCCTATATTTTACTCAAAAAAACATAAAAAAAGCATTTTTTTCAAAAAATAGGATGTGCTAAAAACCCAGTAAAATCAAGGGTTTCAAAAGATGATTGTGCAAAATGCACAATTTTGAGCTGCAATATCAGTCATTATTATAAATTGACAACATAAGGAAATGTTGCTAAACTATTATCGTAGACAAGCGGTTGCGCAATACGCACAAACTTGCAAAACAAAACAGGAGGATAACAAAATGAAAAAGTTAGTCGCTTTAGCAATGTCACTGACTATGGCATTCTCTCTGGTAGCTTGTGGAAACTCTGATGCTTCCAATACCAGCACTGATGCCGCTGCTACCACCGCAGCTTCTACCGAGGCTGCACAGACCGCTCCCGCTGAGAAGCAGGACGTTTCCCTGAGAATCTGGGGTGCTGAGGAAGATCAGACCATGTTACAGGGCATGATCGATTCCTTCAAGGAGCATTATGCAGATGCTGCAAACTTCGATATCCAGCTTGGAACCGAATCCGAGTCCACAGCTAAGGATACTGTTTTAGCCGATATTGAAGCTGCTGCTGATGTGTATGCTTTCGCATCTGATCAGCTGATCGACCTGGTAAATGCAGGTGCCCTGCAGTCCATCGATGAAATGGATGCAGCTCTGGAATCTTACGCAGGCAAGAGCGTAGCTGATGTTAAGAGCGCAAATGCTTCCGGTTCTGTAGAAGCAGCAACCAAGGACGGCACACTGTATGCATTCCCTATGAGTGCTGATAACGGTTACTTCTTATATTACAATTCCGCTTTAGTAACTCCCGAAGATGCACAGACCTGGGATACCTTACTTGCAGCAGCTGAGAAGGCTGGCAAGAAGGTTGGTATGACTCTTGCTTCCGGTTGGTATAACGCTTCCTTCTTCTATGGTGCAGGCTTCACTACCGCACTGAATGATGACGGCAGCACTGCTATGGACTGGAACGGCACCAGCGCTGACGGCGTTACCGGTGTACAGGTAGTACAGTCTATGCTGGGTATTGCCGGCAACAGCGCATTCCTTCCGATCGCTGATGGTGATATTTCCAACCAGATCGCTTCCGGCGACCTGTGTGCAGTAATTTCCGGTACCTGGGATGCAGCCGCAGCTCAGACCGCTTTCGGTGATGGTTACGCAGCTACCAAGCTTCCTACCTACACCTGTGGTGACAAGCAGATCCAGCAGGGTTCCGTAGCAGGCTTCAAGTTGGTAGGCGTTAACAAGTATTCTGCAAATGCAGGCTGGGCAACTCTGCTGGCTGACTGGATCACCAACGAAGACAACCAGGCAGTACGTTTCGCAGAGAGAGAGATCGGACCTTCCAATATCAACGTAGCTGGTTCCGAGGAGGTTTCTTCCAATACCGCTATTGCAGCTCTGTCTGAGCAGTCCGCTTATGGTGTAGTTCAGATCGTTGGCGGCAAGTACTGGGATCCTTCCAAGACTTTTGGTGAGAAGGTAGCTCAGGGTCAGCTGAAGGCTGATGATGAAGCTGGTATCCAGGCAGCACTGGATGAACTGGTAGAAGGTGTTTCCGTACCCGCTGAATAAGTTTGGGAAGATGATCTGTTCCGGTTCTGCTATAAATGAATGATGAAAGCGTTCTGGTGCAGAACGAATACAGAGAATAGAAAGGCGTCCTGAAGCTATGAACAACAATACGTAGTGGATGGATGCCTTTTTTACAGGAAACGTTTCCGGTAAGCGGGTTCGACTCCTGCCTGCCGGATTATGTAACTGGTCAGATGAACGCGGGAAGATGTTCGGAACAGTTACTAAAATTTTTATATTAATATGAAGAAAGGAGAGGGCAGAGAATGAAGAAGAAAAAGAGCGGAATCGGCGGATTCTTCAAGGAGTTCGGTGAAGCAGTCGTAAAAGGAGATCTGTTCGTAAAATTATCCCTGGTCTGGATGGGAGCAGGATATATCCGCAGAAAACAAATTATCAAAGGTATTTTAATGACTCTGCTCGAAGTGGCAGTCATTGTATTCACCTTTGGCTTTGCCACAGAGTATGTACGTGATTTTGGAACTTTGGGAACGGTTCAGCAGGAGACGGTTTTCAATATCGCAACGATGCAGAATGAGTTCAACGATTATGACAACTCGTTTATGATCCTGTTGTTCTCCGTAGTCTCATTTGTCATCTGGTTCACGTTCCTGGTGATCTGGCTTAAGAATGAAGTGACTGTTTACCGGCTTCAGAAAAAAGCACAGGCAGGAGAACATATCAATACGTTTGTAGAGGATCTGCAGCAGTTCAAGAATGACAAATTCTATATCACACTGCTGACACTTCCCGTCATGGGAGTCGTTATTTTTACGATCATTCCTCTGTTGATCCTGATCGCTGTCGCATTTACGAACTATGATCAGGGACATATGCCTCCTTCCGCATTGTTTACCTGGGTGGGATTTACCAACTTCAAGAATCTGTTCTCTAACGGTGGAATGACCATTACCTTCGGTTATGCCTTCCGTAAGATTTTGATCTGGACACTGGTATGGGCACTGTTCGCAACCTTTACCACTTACCTGGGCGGTATCCTGTTGTCCTTGCTGATCAATAATAAGAGAACGAAGCTGCCGAAGCTGTGGAGAACTCTGTTCATTGTAACGATCGCAGTTCCCCAGTTTGTTTCCCTTCTTCTGGTACGTAACTTTTTCGCGAACAACGGCATCATGAACACAATCTGTGCCAATGCGGGAATTACTCAGTGGCTGAGAGATATCGGCGCGATCAGTACCAGTTATATTCCGTTCCTGTCCGCTCCCGGATGGGCACACGTCATGATCATCCTGATCAATATCTGGATCGGTGTTCCTTATCAGATGCTGATCGCCACCGGCGTGCTGATGAATATTCCTTCTGATCAGCTGGAGAGTGCGAAGATTGACGGCGCTACTCCGATGCAGAGCTTTATTCATATCACCATGCCGTATATGCTGTTCGTCACCGGCCCTTCTCTGGTAACGGATTTTGTCAAGAATATTAATAACTTCAACGTAATCTATCTGTTGACCCAGGGGGTATATACCACCACCAATCAGGCTATGGCGAACTCCCAGGCGAAGGAAGTGGATCTGCTGATCACCTGGCTGTTCAATCTGACACAGGGCTATTACAACTACAAGATGGCATCCACCATCGGTATTATTGTGTTTATCCTATGTGCGGTATTTACCCTCATTGCCTTCAGCAGATTCCTGAAGGGTGACAGAGAGGAGGCGTTCCGTTAATGAAGAGATTTGTTAAAACATTATTGCATAACCTGTTACTGGCGTTTTTGGCATTTGTCTGGCTGGTGCCTATCGTATGGCTGGTGGTCACTTCCTTCAGCGCATATACCGGCATGAATACCAGCACCTTTTTCCCGAAGGAATGGAGTCTGGCGCAGTATAAGAATCTGCTTTTTTCAGCAGACAGTGTGGCACAGTTCCCGAACTGGTTCAAGAACACCTTCATCATTGCATGTGCGGTATGCGTGGTCTCCACCGCTTTTGTACTGATGGTGGCCTATGCGACCTCCTGCATGCGTTTCCCGGCACGTAAGCCGCTGATGAACGCAGCAGTTATTGTGAATCTGTTCCCCGGTGTATTGTCCATGATCGCAGTATATTTCATTCTGAAGACTCTGAACCTGACCAATACGCACCTCGGACTGATCCTGGTATATTCTGCCGGTTCCGGTCTGGGTTACCTGATTGCAAAGGGCTTCTTCGATACGATCCCGAATTCCCTGCGCGAGGCCGCTTATCTGGATGGAGCCAGTGAGGCTACGATCTTCTGGAGGGTTGTTATCCCCATGAGCCGTCCTATCATTGTATATACCGTTATCAGCTCCTTCCTGTCCCCCTGGATGGATTTCGTATATGCAAAGCTGATGTTAAATGCCGGCATATCTTCCCAGTGGACTGTTGCTATTGGTCTGTACAATATGCTGGATAAGAGCCTGATCAATACTTACTTTGGTCAGTTCTGCGCAGGTGGTGTACTGGTGTCCATTCCCATCTCTGTATTGTTTGTCATCATGCAGAAGTTCTATGTGGAAGGTATTACCGGTGGTGCGGTAAAAGGTTAAATGCAAGAGCATTTAACCTGAAAGCATCCACGTAGTGGATGCTTTCGCAACGATGTTATGTAAACTATGGAGTAAACAACTGAATTATGGAAGAATTTATCAAAGGTATGGATGTATCTACTTTGCCGGAAGAGGTGGCTCTCGGTGCAAGGTTTTATGATGAAGGCAAAGAGGGCGATGCACTGGAGATCCTGAAAAAATACGGTGCCAACTCTCTGCGCATCCGTCTCTGGAACGATCCTTACAGCGAAGACGGAAAGCCTTACGGTGCCGGTACCAGTGATTTCACCAAGCTGGTGGCACTGGCTTCGGCCGGCAAAAAGCTGGGTTACAGCTATCTGCTGGATCTGCATTACAGTGATTTCTGGGCAGATCCCGGCAAACAGTTCCCTCCCAAGGAGTGGGCGTATGCCGACGCGGATGCACTGGAGAAGCATGTGTATGACTACACAAAGGATGTGCTTTTGAAATTAAAGCGTCTCGATCTGCTTCCGGAGATGGTGCAGGTGGGAAATGAGATCACCAATGGTCTGATGTGGCCCCACGGAAAATGGGACAATGTTGACAATATTGCAAGATTCATCAGCGCGGGCATCCGTGCAGTGAGAGAAGTATCCCCGGACAGCAGGGTGATGCTTCATCTGGACTGTGGCGGCAACAATGCCCGTTGCAGAGAATGGTTTGATGCCTATGTACAGAGAGGAGAGGACTTCGATGTCATCGGATTGTCCTATTATCCCTTCTGGCACGGAACCATTGATGACCTGACCAATAATATGAATGATCTCTCACAGAGATATCAGAAGGATGTCATCGTAGCAGAGGTTTCCATGGGATTTACTATGGAAGACTATGCGGACAGAGAAAAGCTCGCACCGAAAGAGCGCAAGGGCATGGCGACCAAGCCTCACCTTGCGGAGGCAGTAGAGTATCCTATGACACCGGAAGGACAGGCTGCATTCATGCAGAAGGTCATGGAACGCATTGCGCAGGTTCCGGATGGCAGAGGAAAAGGCTTCTATTACTGGGAGCCGGCATGGATCCCGGTGCCCGGCTGTGGCTGGGCCAACGAGGAGTCCCTGAAGTATATTCAGGATCCCGGTCCCGGGGGAAACGAATGGGCCAATCAGGCACTGTTCGATTATGATGGAAATGCACTACCCGCATTGAAAGTGATCAGAGACTTTCAAAAGTAATATAAGATGCCTAACGGCGAGATGGAGGAAAAGATGGATAAGTTTATTGTGAATATCATTCACCGTCCGGAGATGGTTCCCGAGTATGCGGAAAAAGTAACCGGACACGGCAAAGAAGAGGATCTGGGCAGAAAAGCACTGCTCACCGAGTCTCTGGATATTTTCAAGTTTCAGCAGGAAACTGCGCACAAGAATGGTTTGAAGACCACCATTCAGATGACCTATGCTTCCCTGTTCAATGACGAAGCGGTAGCACTGGCTAAGGCAGATCACGAGAAGTACGGTGATGAGATCGCACTGTCTCTGTTGGGACTGCCCTGCACAGAGTTCCGTGAAAAGTACAAGACCAAGGATTTCTGTATCTGGATGTTCTCCATGGAAGACAAAAAGTCTATCGTGGATGATGTGTTCGGCAAGTTCCATGAGAAGTTCGGATTCTATCCCGAATCCACCGGTTCTTACTACATGGATGCAGATTTGACCAATTATATCAAAGCAACCTATCCTACCGTAAAATGTGCGGTAGCAACCTGTTGGGAAGAAGGCCCCAAGGCATACCATACCTGCAACAACTCCTGGTATACCTTCATGGATGGCGGTCCCTGGGCACCCTGGATCCCTTCCAAGCAGAACACCCATGCACCAGCAGCCAATGAGGCAGAGGACAGCGGTATCGTAGCGATCCCCCATCTGTCCAGAGACCTGCTGGCATGCTATGACGGTAACGGCTCCAATTTCGGAACCCATCCCCAGAACGTACTGCGTGGTATGATCTATGACACCAAGACATGGGAGTACCCTTACCTGTACAACCTGATCGACCAGTATCGTTCCCTGGAGAAATACAACAACGGATACGCATACAACATGATGTTCGTAGGACCCGGCTGGCTGAACAAAATGGGCCGTTGGGAGCAACCTTACGAACTGCTGAAGAAGAGCTATGAAGATGGTATGAAGTACTATGGCGACCTGAAAAAGGAAGGCAAGCTTACCGATATGACCATGGCTGAGTTCGCTGATTATTATCGTCAGAAGAAGACCTACACCGAGCCCGAGTGTGCTCTATGGAGAGATATCCTGTATGGCTCCGATAAGCAGTTGTTCTGGTATTGCGATCCTTTCATGCGTGCCTGCGTAAATATGGATCAGGGCGGTGCTATCGTTGACCTGCGTCCTTACGCTGCTAAGCTGGAGTGGCCGGTAGGTATCGGTACCAAGCATGTGACCGATGCATCCTATCCTTTCCTGATCCAGGAGAAGTACCGTGCAGGTTACTTCACGCACTATGCAGGAGAAGGTACCGTAAGAAGTGCCAAGTTAAAACACAACGGTGAAGAAGTGGATCTGTGCCTGTGCCGTACCAAGGCTCATTTCTCTCAGGAAGGCAACACCAGAATCCTGACACTGGATCCCGTAGACATCGAGTTCTATGATCTGACTGTAAAATTACAGACCATCGTTTCCTTCGAGGAAGGCAGCTCTGCGATCAAGATCGAGCGTAAGATCCTGGAGATGAGTGATCCGAACGCTGAAGTAGAACTGAACGAGTATATCGTAGCCTGCTACGGTACCACAGAGTATTCCGAGGATATGCTGGGTATCACCTTAAGCACCAAGAAGGGTGACGAGGTAGAGACTCTGGATTACGAGTACAAGTGCCGTGAGATGGAGAAGGCAGACGCTGACGAAGTAAGAGCGGTGATCCCTCAGATCGAGACCGCAGTATCCATGAGCACCAACGCAGAAGGCGCTGTCGGATACGTGAAGGAAGGATACGCATTCTCCCCGATGTTTACACTGGGTTACAATTCCAAGATCAAGGATAAGGAGGTCGTTGCAACATGGCTCAAGCTGGAAAAGGCAAATTAAACTACAGATGTCCCTCTTGCTTCATGAGAGATATCGATATGGATATGTTCTACGATAAGGATAAGAAGGAATATTACTGTCTGCGTTGTCAGTACAGAGGTTCCGAAGAAGATGTCCTTCAGAAGAATGAAATGGCAAGATTCCGTTATGGCGCTATGTATGAGCGTTACACCAAATTCGATTTTGATTGAAAAAAACGGATAAAGCGATTGGATAAGAAGATTGAAAAAAGGGGCTGTATTACAGCTCCTTTTTCATATATTCATATATGAAAAGAAATGAAAAATCCCTTTTGTAAAATCAATCTGTACAATGGGGGATTGTGTCATATGCCTTATGATAAAGCAGAGTAAGAACAGAATTCCAATCGCAAAAGCCCCATGATCGATCCATTTGTCCGATAAGTGAAGAAGCCGAAACTTCCAAAGAGGAAAAATAATAATAATTCCCAACACGATAGGCCACAGAGGATGAAAATAAAAGGATTTTGCAAGGTCACCCTCTAAGATACATAAAAACGCTCGGGTCATTCCGCAAAAAGGACAGGGAATGCCCAAAAAGAAACGGAGTGGACATTGATAGCCTGCGAGCAATAAAAATAACAGGAGCAGTAGAATAAATAAACTAAAAAATAATATATGTTTTGTTTTTTTCTTCATGATTTATATTTTATATCAAATTGATCGTCTGTTATGATAAAATGAAAAAGCTTCTGCCTGAAAAGACAAAAGCTTTTTTGATCATGTGATTATGCAGTATATTTTCCGTCTACAAATACAACCTCTTCGGAATTGGCATAAGCACCACCATATGCTTTGGTAAGAGCAATGATCCAGTCAATCAGGCTCCATACTCCGCAGCCACCGGCAGTGAGAAGCTTCAAAATTCCGAGACCAACCTGACCTCTGACGAATCTATCAACACCCAACTCACCAAGTAAAAAGCAGAAAACCCAGGCAAATACATGCTTATTAATTCGTTTCTCCATATAAAAGTCCCCTCCTTTGTTTTTATAATAAATCATTATGCGCTATAAAGGAAAAAATGTCAATTAATATACAAAAATTAATAAAATGTATTTTTATAAATATGTATTAGAGGAGCGTTTTAAAATAAAGCGGACATTATATCCGGACTCGTCACAGATCCCACGTACGATCTCTTCAGCTGTGTCCCGGACATTATCGTTGATACAGATAATACAGGAATCCTTTTTCCTGTTAAAAAAAGAGGACTTCGGCCAACGAATATAATAGGAAATCCGATTTTTTAAAAGAGCCCGCTCAATAAGCTGCTTACAATCAGGATCAGAAACTTCACATAATTCAATTTCGTTATTGACTTTCAAAGTAGTGTATAGCGGCTGCATTCTGTCACCTCCATTGGATTTACAAAGCGATTATAGCACAAGTGTTCCGTGCGGCGCAATGTATTACCGTTGCTTTTTCTTATGCGTTTGTAAAAAGTTTACGACCAGAAGAAGCATTAAAGTGATCAAAAGGATCAGAAGTCCCGGGACGATGCCGGGTGACAGATAATACATTTCTAAATGATGTTCTCCCTCAGGAGCCTGTATCGTGAGAAAAGTATCTGCATAGGTTCCGATATCAGAGGCATGTACTTTATGACCATCCAGACGAATATGCCAGCCGACATCATAAGGAATGGAGGTAACAATGGTATCACCTTTATGTACCGAAATATTACCGGAAAGTCTTCCTGAGCTGTGGGAGGTAAGAGTAATTTCACCGGTCTGTAGCGAGGTCAAAGCATCCTACAACGCTAAAGTATCCAAAGACTCAATATAAGTATCACCGGGCGCTGTCGCTGAGGCTGAGACAACGGTTACCGTAACGGCTTCCCCGGCGTGGAAACATCCAAGACAGAGATTATAAATACTTTTACCGTACTCAAAAGATCCTGCCAAAGCATCATTGACATAAATATCTGCAGAGACAAATGGAGTCAGGGGCATATACATATATACCGGATCCGTATTTTCGGCGATGAAAGAATAGCTCCAGGAGGAAACAGGGTCATATTCCAGATCAGCAGGCAGACTGCCAGCAGGATTGGCGAGCTCTATATCGTATTTCTGATAGAATAAAGTACTCGATCCGCATAAGCTATTCAGATAACGGCTCTGATTTTCAAAAGGATCAGAAGTAAATGAGATATCCGCCGAAGCCAAAGGTGCACTGTAGATAAATTCCATAGCAGAAGGATTCTCGTAAACGGACACCGAATTATCCGTCGTTTTTAAGGAGTAATATCCGGAAGGCTCTGCAGTGTCTGACAAAAGATATTTCACGCCCAACAGACTGTCTGTCACAGGGGTGGTACCATAGCCGGTATTCCATAACCATGTCTGACCGATTCCGAGCTTAGATGTCAGAGCGTTGACACTTTGGGTATAAGTGGAAGAATAATGAAACATTCCCTTAAATCCCAAAAGCATTGGATCATTGGAAGTAAGCTGGTAATTCTGACAGATACGGTACATTCCGGAGTCCGAGGCTTTAATGTCATCAATCAGTGGTTTGTTGTCATTCAGATAAGATACGTATTCATCCATACGCATATAAGGAGTTGCGTAATCAATATTGCGGAAAATGGCTCTGCCATTGATACCGAGATCGGCTGAGGTAATTAGCAAAAGCAGTCCAACCACAAGCTCCAATGCCGGGAAACGATGCGTCTTCTCTAAAAAACATGGTAATTGATATGAAAGAACACATAGAAAGCGGCAACTCATATACAACAGGCAGAAGCTGAATAAAAAGGAATATCTGTAGTTGAAGGAATTAGGTGTTATAAAGCCGTGCCAAAAGATATTCAACGGCCAAAGATAAAAACTAAGAAGCAGGAAGCTTGTCAGTAAAAAGGCGCCAATCCTTTCCCGGAGAGAGATCCGTTTGCAAAACAGGAAAAGAATGGACAAAAGTATAGCAAGATACCCACAATAAATATTGGGAAGTCCGGTGACTCCAAGGTAGTTGACGGTGCCATTGCGAAGTTGTCCCAATATATCGGATAGCGGCTGGTTGATCAATCGAGGATCATAAACAACACTGGTCAGAGGATCCGACAGTTTTCCGATAAACATATCGGAAAAAGTCGGGATCAGCAAAGGAGCTGCCAGTCCCAAGGATATTAATGTAGAAAGAGCGAAATTTTTCAGAATTCTCCACAAGTCGTGCCGGGAGTGAGAGTAAGTGGTAAGAAGTCTGAAAAGAAGATAAAGGGCACAAAAGATTCCTGCCATATAAGAGATATAATAGTTGAAATAGAAAATTGCTGTTAATGGCAGAATGAACCAAAGATTATGTTGCTTGTCCAGCAGCTTTTCCACTCCAAGCAGGAGTAAAGGCAATAAAATGACACCATCCAACCACATGATGGATAGTGCAAATTGCAGATTATATGACATCAGCGCGTATGCAATGGGCAGAGGAAGCAACGTTAAATGAGCGAGTAATCTTCGATAAGAAGAGGTCTGTGCGGGTAATGAATTATATTTATTCCACAGGAAATTAACATAAACCGAAAACGTTAATCCGGAGAGCGAAATTTTGCTGACGGTCATGAGAAAAATAGCAAGAGGCAGTTTTTCAATGGAAAACAGTGTTGTCAGCCAGGAAAAAGGGCTTGCAAGATAGTAGGCATACAGACCAATATAATTGCCGCCGAGGGATTTAGATCAATGAAAGAAAATGGAATCATCTCCACCGATCAGATAATGCAAAGAGGAGAAAAACGGCAGATACTGTTCTTTCATATCAAAGGTAAAAAGAGTTACTTCCTTAAAAGGATAAAAGCCGTTGGATTTCAGAATCAACAGAATCCCAAATGTTGAGATTAAAGTTGAAACAATGCAGAATAGAAGATTTTCTTTTTTAGTTGATCTGGACATGAAAATGAACACTCCTTTGTAGCGTAAGATAAAAATAATATATTTCTATCTTACTATAAACATAAACTGAACACAAGGGTCTGCTATTGACGTGGAAAGCGTGCAAGAGTAAAATAATAGTACCAGAAAGGAGATCATACCATGGATATTATAGAGAAGATTGGCGATACCATTACAGAAAAAGGAAAAGTGGCGGCAGATAAGGCAAAAGAACTGGCGGCTATTGCAAATCTGAAGAGCCAGATTTCTACCTGCGAAGAAGTGATGAAGAAAAATTATCTGGAGATCGGCAAGATTTATTTTGAGCAGTACAGTGATATGCCTGAGCCTCCTTTTGAGAAGCAGTGTGAAGCCATTAAGAATAGCCAGCGTGCCATTGCAGATCTGCAGGAGAAAATCGATCAGTTGAAAACAAAATAAAACAGAAGATAGAAATACGAATAAAAACAGGGTTGACAGCAATCCTGTTTTTATTTATAATTCAGACATAACAATGTTATGTGAACAAGTGAACTGATGTAAACACAATAGGGAGGGAAATGACATAAAAAAAGAAGCAACAAAGGAGAATAAAGAGACCAGAAAGCATCTTTTGGAATGTGCGGGGAGAGAGTTCCTGGAAAAGGGATATATGAAGGCTTCCCTGCGGAACATCTGCAAAGAAGCCGGGGTGACCACGGGAGCATTGTATTTTTTCTTCAAAGATAAGGAAGATCTTTTTGCTGCATTGGTGGAGAAACCGCTGAAACAACTCTATCTGACAATGGAGGAACATTATGCTGCGGAGATGCGAAGTGAAACGCAGGTGGTCAGACTGGAACAGAACGATGATGACCTGGAGACCTCGAGAGAGATCATAAGGCAAATGTATGCGAATCGGGATGCCTTTCTATTGTTGTTGACAAAGTCTCAGGGATCCCGCTTCGAAAATTGTCTGGACGAGATCGTGGATATTTCGGAACAGCAGTACCGCAGATTATGCGATATGGTGACCGGCGCTACCGGGAGACCGCGGATCGATGATTATATGACACATTGGATGGCGCACATTATGGTAGATACTTTCATGCATCTGTTTCTGCATGAATCGGAGGAAAGTATGGCACTGAAGCATGTGGATGCCCTGACCAGGTATTTGGCCCGGGGCTGGATGGGCATGATGACGGAAAGCTAAGATATATGCACCCCGAAAAAGTTTGGACTTTGCAGGGGTGCTGTTTCAGGATATTAACATAACAGTGTTATGTTGATGAAAATCATTATCAATAAGCACGAGGAGGAAGGATATGTATCTGGAAGTAAAAGACCTGAAGAAAAGTTACGGCGAGGGCGGCGGTTATGTGCAGGTATTGAAAGGGATCACTGCAGGAGTGAAAAAAGGTGAAATGTGTGTCATTCAGGGTACCAGTGGTTCCGGTAAATCGACATTGCTCAATTGTATCGGAGGCTTAGACACCGTAGATTCCGGATCCATTGTCGTAGACGGAATGGAAGTGGCAGGACTTGGAAGCAAAGCATTGTCCGATTACCGGAGAAATAAGCTGGGGTTCATTTTTCAGTTCTATAATCTGGTGCCCAATCTGACTGTGAAAGAGAACATTCAGGTCTGTCAGTATCTGACGAAAAATCCCTTGGATCTGGAGGAATTATTGCAGGTACTTGGTCTCACGGAACATCAGAACAAGTTCCCTGCACAACTGTCTGGTGGACAACAGCAGCGTTGTGCCATTGCCAGAGCGCTGATCAAAAATCCCAGCCTTCTGTTGTGCGATGAACCCACGGGAGCACTGGATTCAAAAACCTCCAGAGATATTCTGATGCTGCTGGAGGATATCAACAGACAGTACGGAACCACCATGCTGATCGTCACGCATAATAATTCCATTAAAAATATGGTGCATCAGGTCATCATGATCAAGGATGGACAGATCAGCAAGAATTACCGGAATGAGAAGAGGGTTCCGGCGGCAGAACTGGAGGATTTGTAGGATGCAGAGGATATTGAGCAAACGCGTACTTCGGGATATCCGGGAAAACCTGCTGCGCTATCTGGCATTGTTTTTCCTGGTGGCAATGGTCATGTATATGGTGGTAGCTATCGTGGGAGCGGCTGAGACGATCATGCAGGGAACAGAGGAGAGTGCCGCTGTTCATCACAGAGAGGATGGACAGTTTGGAGTATTTGTCCCCCTGACAGACAGTGAGGTCACACAGATCACAGATAAAGGTGTGATGGTACAGCAGGATTTTTCACTGGATTTTCATCAGGGCCAGGCTACCTTGCGTATCTATCAGGCGAGAGAGAAGATTGATCTGTTTGCTCCTGAACAGGGGGCAGAGCTGCCCATGCAGGGCGAGATCCTGTTGGAACAGCACTATGCGGAAAAACATGAACTGGGGTTAGGGGATACCCTTACCGTAGGAGGCAGAGATTTCATCGTTGCGGGAATCGGAAGTACACCGGATTACGATGCAACATATGAGAAAACATCAGATACCACTGTGGACAGCAATCTGTTTGGAGTCGGATTCGTCACGGCAGAGGATTACGAAGCACTGAAAGCGGGCGGACAGAATTTCCGGACGGAGGATTACACCTACACCTATCTGCTGAATGGAGCAATGACGGATCAGGAACTGAAGGAACTGCTACAGTCCTTCGAACTGGATCGCAGCAAGGTGACAGATACCTATTTTCTGGAAATGCTGGCAGATGCAGAAGAAACGAAAAATGATATTCAGGACGGTATCCGGGAACTGCTGGATGGCGTGAATGAGTTGGCGGACGGCGTAGATGAACTGGCAGAACATAATACGGATCTGACAGATGCGGCAGATACCCTGTTTGATGCCATGCTGGAGCAGGTAAATGACAGCCTGGAGGATGCCGGTGTGGAGGTGACGCTGACTTCGTCAAATTACGAACAGCAGCTGAACACCATGATTGCTGATCCGCATGCTTATACCGCATCCATGCGGCAGGATCTGCAGGATATTAAAAAATCGCTGGACGAATTGCAAGAGTTCCGGGACGGCGTGAAATCCTACACGGATGGTGTCAATGCGGCTTCCGCCGGAGGCGGCGCGCTGGTGGGCGGTATGAGCAAGATTACGGAGAACAGTGCTGCACTGAACCAGGGAGCCGATGGAATTTTCAATGCCATTCTGGGTATGGTCAATGAACAGTTAAAGGCTCAGCTAGAGCCATATGCGGCTTATGGGATCACCTTTTCCGGACTGACATTGGACGGTTACGGAGAACAGCTGGATCAAATGGCAGCTGTGTTTACGCAGATGGGAGCATCCCAGACAGCGGCGCAATTGGCAGCGGTGAAGGGACAGCTGGATACAGTGGCACAGTTCCGCGATGGTGTCAAAGCTTATACGGCAGGTGTGGGAGAGGCAGCAGGCGGCTCCCAGCAGTTGTTTGGTGGATTGAGTGTCCTGTATACTGCCAGTGAACCATTGGTAAGCGGAACGGATGCTGTAGTGGATGCGCTGATGGATATGGTGGAGGCACAGCTGAAAGAAAATAATATTACTGTGGATCTGACCGCGGATAATTATAAGGACGAATTGGAACGGTTGGCTGCAGAGGGCAGCAGCATGGATATAAAGTTACGGGATTCCCTGCAGGAAGCAAAAGACACCCTGGCGGATCTGGAGGATTTCCGGGAAGGAATCATCGAGTATACGGATGCAGTGAGCGAGATCGCAGACGGAAGTAAGGAATTGCGGGATGGCGTGCGGGAACTGCAGGAGGAAGCCGATGATATGATCGAGGATTATTTTACCTTCGATATTGATAATCTGACACAGTTTCTCATAGCAGCCGACAATCCCAGAATTGATGCCGCTGCGGGGGATGTGGTCATCAATAGGTTTGCCGGTATCCTGGCCGGAATTATTCTGATGGTCCTGTTTACTTATGTGATTTCCGTATTTGTGATACATAATATTGAAAAGGAAAGCAGCGTCATAGGTGCATTATATGCCCTGGGTGTGACCAGGGGACAATTACTGTTCCACTATCTGTTAAATCCCCTGCTGATCTCTTTCCTGGGCGGAGCTGTCGGATGTATCCTGGGTTTTTCCAAATACGGAACAGGCTGGCAGATGGGCGATAGTATTGCATATTATTCTCTGCCACCTATGCAGATCGTAACGCCCGGATATCTGCTTTTTTACAGTCTGATCATGCCACCTGTGACGGCAGCAGTGGTAAATTATCTGGTGATCAATAAAAAGTTAAAATGCACGGCTCTGTCACTGCTTCGTAACGAGCAGACGGCAGGAAAAGCCGGCAGAATACAGAACATGAATCTGGGAAATATGAAATTTCTGCTCAGATTCCAGATCAGACAGATGCTGCGGGAAATACGTTCTGCATTTGCTGTTGTGATCGGTATGTTCATCTGCCTGCTGATCCTGATGATGTCCATAGACTGTGCGGTACTGTGTATCAATTTTGGAAACGCCTGTCTGGAAGAAACAAAGTATGCTTATATGTATACTTATAAATATCCTACGGAGGACGTTCCGGAGGGCGGAACACCGGCGTATATCGAGAATCTGAAAAAGGAATCCTATGGGTATAATCTGGATGTGACAGTGCTGGGGATTGATGATGACAATCCGTATTTTCCCATAGCAACAGCAGACAAGAAAAATGAGATTGTGATCTCCAGTGCTGCGGCACAGAAATTCGGTGTGAAGGTAGGCGACAAGCTGGTGCTTTCCGATGAGGTGAATGAGAGAGATTATGCATTTACTGTGAAAAATATTGTGCGTTTTACATCCGGTGTCTATGTTTTTCTGGATAGGGATGTCATGCAGGAATTGTTTGATCAGGAGGACGATTATTATAATGTAGTGTTTGCAGATCATGCACTGGATATTGATAATGGCAGATTATATGCCACAGTATCCAAAGATAATGTGGCGGAAAGCTCACAGATTTTTACAGATATGATGGGACCGATGGTAGTAATGCTCGTGGCAATATCTGCACTGATTTTTATGATCGTCATGTATCTGATGATGAAAGTGATGATCGATCGTTCCGCCTTTTCCATTTCACTGATGAAAGTATTCGGTTACCGTAGAAGGGAGATACGAAGACTCTATCTGGATGGGAATTTCTATGTGATTCTGCTGGGAGAGGTGATCTGCGTTCCACTGGCAAAATGGAGCATGGATCTGGTGTATCCGTATTGCATTGCAAATGTTGCTATCGGCATGGACCTGAAGTTCACACCGCAGATATATATTATGATTTATGGTGGAATTCTTCTATGCTATATGGTGATCAATTTCCTGCTGGTAGGCAGATTGAATAAGCTGGTACCTGCAGAGGTATTAAAGAACAGAGAGTAAACTGAAAATTTATGGAAAAGAGCAGGCCGTCGGGACTGCTCTTTTGTGTTGCTTTCAAATCACTATAAAAAATGAAATTTCTACTGCCTTTTAAGATGTTCTTTGTTCCTTGAATGTTAAAAAAAAGTATGGTATGATATAGGGCAGAACTGAAAAACGCGGAAATTACGGAGGTTTTGCATAGAATGGAACAGTACAAGCAGGAATTTATTGAGTTCATGGTGGATTGTAAGGCATTGAAATTCGGAGAGTTTACCTTAAAGAGCGGTAGAAAGTCTCCTTTCTTTATGAATGCTGGTGCGTATGTCACCGGTTCTCAGCTGATGAAGCTGGGGGAGAGCTATGCCAAAGCAATTCATGATACGTATGGTGATGATTTCGATGTATTGTTCGGACCGGCATATAAGGGTATTCCCATCAGTGTGGTAACCGCAGTGGCTTACAGCAAATTATACGGCAAAGAGGTTCGTTACTGTTCTGACCGTAAGGAAGAGAAGGATCACGGCGCAGACAAGGGAAGCTTCCTGGGAAGTTCCTTAAAAGACGGCGACAGAGTTATCATGATCGAGGACGTTACCACTTCCGGTAAGTCTATGGAAGAGACGGTTCCCAAGGTAAGAGGAGCTGCCAACGTAGAGATCGTTGGTCTGATGGTATCCCTGAACCGTATGGAGAAGGGACTGGGCGGTAAAGTCAGCGCACTGGAAGAGATCAAGGAAAAGTACGGCTTCGATGCACATGCCATCGTGACCATGCAGGATGTTATCGATCATCTGTACAACAGACCTTACAAGGGAGAAGTATACATCGACGACACCCTGAAGAAGGCAATTGATGAATATTACGCCGTATACGGTGTTTAAAGCAGGCGGCTTCGAAAAGTTTTGGATAGAAGACAGGAGGATTCCATGGAAGAGAAAATCTATAAGATCATGCGCGGAGCGGGTGCTCTGAATATTGTATTGGGAGTGATCTCCCTGGTAGTCGGAATTGCGGCAGGAGTACTGCTGATCATCAGCGGCGGCAAGCTTATCTCCGGCAAATCCCGTATCCTGTTCTGAGGACAAAAGAGAAGAAAGGCGCCGCTTGGGCGCGCAGATTGGGCATTTCCACATAGGAAGTGCCCTTTTCGGGTTCCATAGGAGATATATTATGCGGAAAAAGAACTACATTTTTACGAATAAAAAACATTCGGATAAAGCGATCATGTCTACGATTCTGGGTGTCATCAGCCTGGTGTCTCTTGGCATTGTGACGTATTTGTCCTACAGTCAGGGGGGCGTGATGCACGGAGGATACGGAGTCACCGGTGTGCTGGCAACGGTCTATTCTCTGATCGGACTGATCCTTGGCGTTCTGACACTGCGGGACAAGGATATTTACCGGTTCTTTCCTGTGCTGGGGACGATATTGAATGTAATTTCCCTCGGTGGCATCAGTTTTTTACTGTATCTGGGGAGCCGGATGTAAAATATGACATCCGGAGGCAGGAGCATGGGAACACACGACAGTCATTTGGAAATAAGGAGTTAACAGATATTATGGAAGAAAGAGAAATTTTACAGGAACGTCTGGAACTGGCGCTTCTCCGGATCCGGGAGATTCCCGGTGAAGATTTCCAGGGAGCGGAGTTACTACCCTGGAAAGAATATTTTACAACAGTAGCGAAGTTTTTACTGCTGATCGAGGATACCAGACAGTTCCTGGAGCAGGGGAAACAGGCCACTGCCACACGGAAAGAACTACAGCAGCGCAACCGTGCTCTGTATGAAGATATTTTGCCGGAAAATTATGAGAACAGTTTTGCCAATCCAGCTTATGCTGTGAAGATGCTGGGAGAAGAATTCGGTGTGCTTGTGTCCTTTTTATACACAGAAATGCGGAGCCTGATCGGTTTTACCTACGAAGGACGTTTGGATGAGCTGGTGATCCGGATGGAGCTGTTTTCTGAGGTATATGCGGCATTTGTATATGAACAGCAGGAAAACCATAAGCTTCCCACGTATGCAGCTATTCGTGAGATCCTCTACTGGTTCGTCAGTGATTATGCGGATGTGGCGGCAGAAGAGCGGGTACGTGAAATGGTATGTCCGGAGAATAATTTTGCAGCGGCAATTCTTCGAACTGCAGACTTTACGGATCTACGTTATCTGTATGCTTACGGTGAGTATGTAGGCGAAAATGAATTGAAAATGGCGGAATTTATGAATTCTCTGCCGGAGGAGACTATCCATACCATGGCAGACACTTACACCGAAGGGTATCGTATCGGCTTTGAAGTAACCGGCAAGGATCTGTCGAAGAAAGCGGTCGTGGATGTCCGTTATCAGCTGGGCTTTGAGCGCATGATGAGAAGAGCCCTGGAGAATTTTGAGAAAATGGGACTGCAGCCGGTGATCTACCGTGCAGCTTCCAGTATTTTGTACAATCCGTCCATTTACAAGAATGGCTTCTACAGCGTCAGTCCCAACAGACAATACGAGTTCGACCATAAGGATGACAAGGCACTGTTCTTAGACAAAATGTATTGCAGTCGGAAACTGGAAGTGATGCATACTGCGTTTGAAAAATACAAAAAAGAGGCGAGAGGTTATGCGGGCCCGGCGGTAGTGGAGACCTTCGGAGAGAAGGAATTCGAGCCGGTGAACAAGCCGGAAAGCCTGAAAATGACGGATGAGCAGAGTGCTTTACTGGTAGAGAACCGTACCCAGATGGGCCAGCTGCAGAGACAGTACATTATAGAAGAAGAGCGCAGCTTCACGATCATTGCGTTCCCGATCCCGGAGGTGGGTGACTGCTTCGAGGAACTGTTCCGGGAGACGATACAGATCAATACGCTGGATTATAAAAAATATCAGCGGATCCAGCAGACCATCATTGATGCCCTGGATCAGGCAGATCATTGTGAAATTAAGGGTTGTAACGGCAATCATACCAATCTGAAAGTAAACTTATGGAAACTGAAGAACCCTGCGAAAGAGACTATTTTTGAAAACTGCGTGGCAGATGTGAACATCCCCGTGGGTGAGGTATTTACCTCTCCGGTACTGGAAGGTACGAACGGTGTGCTGCATGTGACCCGGGTATTCTTAAACGGTCTGGAATATAAGGATCTGGAGATCACTTTTGAAAACGGTAAGATCCAAAATTATAATTGCGCCAATTTTGCCACAGAGGAAGAAAATAAGGCATTTATTAAGGAGAATATCCTGTTCCGCCACAAGACACTGCCCTTAGGAGAATTTGCCATCGGCACGAATACCACAGCCTATGTGGCAGCAAAAAAACTGGGTGTGGAGTCCAAAATGCCCATTCTGATCGCAGAGAAGATGGGACCGCATTTTGCAGTGGGAGATACCTGTTATTCCCATGCGGAAGAAGTAAAAGTATACAATCCCGACGGCAAGGAGATCGTGGCAAGAGACAACGAGGTGGCGGCGCTCCGCAGTGTGAATCCGTCCAAGGCATATTTTAACTGTCATACGGACATTACCATTCCTTATGATGAGCTGGCAGAGCTGACCGCGGTGAAAAAGGACGGAGACCGGATCACTATCATTCAAAACGGCAGATTCGTCCTGCCGGGAACGGAAGAACTGAACGAACCATTGCAGGAACTTTCATAAAACCATTGCATCATCGACAAGATTTTAGTACACTTATAGATATATGGAAAAATCGGTGAAAACCGACACATGAGGAGGACATTATGGCAAATACAGAGAATTGCCCTAAGGTTGGCATTGTAATGGGTAGTGATTCCGATATGCCTGTGATGGCGAAGGCAGCAGACATTTTGGAAGAATTGGGCATCCCTTATGAGATGACCGTGATCAGCGCTCACAGAGAGCCGGATGTATTTTTTGAATATGCAAAAAGTGCGGAGGAAAAAGGCTTCAAGGTGATCATTGCCGGTGCCGGTATGGCAGCACATCTGCCCGGTATGTGCGCCGCTATTTTCCCGATGCCTGTCATTGGTATTCCCATGCACACTACTTCCCTGGGAGGCAGAGATTCTCTGTATTCCATCGTACAGATGCCCTCAGGCATTCCTGTTGCCACAGTAGCCATTAACGGCGGCGCCAATGCAGGACTTCTGGCTGCCAAGATCCTGGCAACCTCCGACGCAGAACTTCTCGGAAAACTGAAAGCATACAGCACAAAATTAAAAGAACAGGTAGAAGCCAAAGATGCAAAACTGCAGGAGATCGGCTATAAAGCATACCTGGAAGGCATGAAAAAATAAGAAGATAAGACAGAGAATCAGGGACCTCTTAAGAGGCTGCCCCACTAATAAAACGAAAGAGCCCCTGCGGCGGAAATGAGGAGAAAATGGATTACAAGAAAGCTGGAGTAGACATCGAAGCAGGCTACAAGTCTGTAGAACTGATGAAGAAGTACGTGAAGGAGACCATGCGTCCCGAAGTAATGGGCGGCATCGGTGGTTTCTCCGGAGCATTTTCCTTAAGTGCCATCAAAGATATGGAGGATCCTGTGCTCCTGTCCGGCACCGATGGTGTAGGTACCAAGCTGAAGCTGGCATTTTTAATGGACAAGCATGATACCATCGGTATCGACTGTGTGGCCATGTGTGTAAACGATGTGGCATGTGCAGGCGGCGAACCTTTATTTTTCCTGGATTATATCGCATGCGGACGCAATATTCCCGAGAAGATCGCTACTATCGTGAAGGGCGTGGCAGAGGGCTGTAAGCAGTCTGACGCAGCATTGGTAGGCGGTGAGACCGCAGAACATCCCGGACTGATGCCCGAGGATGAGTATGATCTGGCAGGATTTGCCGTAGGCGTGGTAGAACGTAAAGATCTGATCACCGGTGAGAATATCAAGCCCGGTGATGTACTGGTGGGCATCGCTTCCTCCGGTGTACATTCCAATGGTTTTTCTCTGGTGAGAAAAGTATTCGATATGACAAAAGAGAGCCTGGATACCTATTATGATGAGCTGGGCAAGACTCTTGGTGAGGCACTGCTTGCTCCTACCAGAATCTACGTGAAGGCTATGAAGTCTGTGAAGAACGCAGGTGTTAAGGTAAAGGGCTGCAGCCATATCACCGGTGGTGGTTTCTATGAGAACATCCCCAGAATGCTTCCCGACGGCATCCGTGCAGTCGTGAAGAAAGACAGCTACGAAGTGCCTGCTATTTTCCGCCTGATGCAGAAGAAAGGCAATATCACAGACGAGATGATGTATAATACTTACAACATGGGTCTGGGCATGGTACTGGCACTGGATCCCGCAGATGTGGATAAGACTATGGAAGCTCTGAAGGCAGCAGGCGAGACTGCTTATGTGGTAGGTACCTGTGAGACCGGTGAAAAGAGTGTGACCATATGTTAAGAGTAGTCGTACTGGTATCCGGCGGCGGCACGAATTTACAGGCCATCATTGATGCTATTGCAGCAGGTAAGGTTAAAAACGCACAGATCGTGGGCGTGATCAGCAATAACAAGACGGTGAAGAGCTTAGAGAGAGCACGGAATGCAGGGATTCCCGCAGTCTGTGTGTCTCCGAAGGATTATGAGAGCAGAGAAGTATTTAATGAGGCACTGCTTGCAAAGGTGAAGGAGTTTGCTCCGGACTTGATCGTACTGGCAGGATTCCTGGTGAAGATCCCGGAGGCAATGGTACATGAATACAGCAACCGGATCATCAATATCCACCCGTCCCTGATCCCTTCTTTCTGCGGTGTGGGATACTACGGACTACATGTGCATGAAAAAGCACTGGAGCGCGGTGTGAAAGTGACAGGAGCTACGGTACATTTTGTGAATGAAGGCATGGACGAGGGTCCTATCATTGCACAGAAGGCAGTGGCAGTGGAGGACGACGACACTCCGGAGACGTTGCAGAGACGTGTGATGGAACAGGCAGAGTGGCTGCTTCTTCCGAAGGCAGTGGATGACATTGCCAACGGACGGATCTGTGTCGTGAACGGAAAAGTAAAGCATACAAACAGCGAAAATTAAGGAAGGCAGAAGATATGGGTATGAAAGTATTGATCGTAGGCGGTGGCGGCAGAGAGCACGCCATTGCAACCTGTGTGGCAAAAAGTCCTAAAGTAGATAAGATCTATTGTGCTCCGGGCAATGCCGGGATCGGTCAGATCGCAGAATGTGTTCCCATCGGAGCCATGGAATTTGATAAGATCGTTGCATTTGCGAAGGAACAGGCCATTGACCTGACCATCGTAGGCATGGATGATCCCCTGGTCGGCGGACTGGTGGATGCACTGGAGGCAGAGGGCCTGCGGGCTTTCGGACCACGTAAAAATGCAGCGATCCTGGAAGGTAGCAAGGCCTTTTCCAAGGATCTCATGAAGAAATACAACATTCCCACCGCAGCTTATGAGAATTTTGATAACGCGGAGGAGGCTATTAAGTACTTGAAGGAGCAGGCGAGCTTTCCCATCGTGCTGAAGGCGGACGGTCTTGCACTGGGCAAGGGCGTATTGATCTGCAATACTTTAGAAGAAGCGCTGGCAGGCGTGGATGAGATCATGCTGGATAAAAAGTTCGGTGCAGCCGGCAACCGCATGGTCATCGAAGAGTTTATGACAGGCAGAGAAGTCAGTGTACTTTCTTTTGTGGACGGCAAGACCATCCGCATCATGACTTCTGCGCAGGACCATAAGAGAGCAAAGGACGGCGATCAGGGGCTGAACACCGGTGGTATGGGAACCTTTTCTCCCAGCCCCTTCTATACAGAGGAAGTGGATGCATTCTGTAAGAAATACATCTACCAGGCTACCGTGGATGCCATGGCAGCGGAAGGCAGACCTTTCAAGGGAGTCATTTTCTTCGGACTGATGCTGACTCCGAACGGCCCCAAGGTATTAGAATACAATGCCAGATTCGGTGATCCGGAGGCGCAGGTGGTACTGCCGCGTATGAAGAATGATATTATCGAAGTGATGGAAGCCTGTGTGGACGGCACACTGGATCAGATCGACCTGCAATTTGAGGACAATGCTGCGGTATGTGTGGTCCTGGCAAGCGACGGCTATCCCGTATCCTATGAGAAGGGATTTGTAATAAGCGGTCTGGAGAACTTCGACGGAAAAGACGGTTATTATTGCTTCCATGCCGGAACGAAGCTTACGGACAAGGGAATCGTTACAAACGGTGGTCGTGTCCTGGGGGTGACGGCGAAGGGAGCAGATCTGAAAGAAGCCCGTGCCAACGCTTATGCGGCAACGGAATGGATCTCTTTCGAGAATAAATACATGCGTCATGACATTGGCAAAGCAATCGATGAAGCGTAAGACAAGGTCAGGATACAAAAGGAGTTGCAGATGAAAAAGACAGTACAGAGAATAAGTAAATGTAAGGTTTTCTGGGGAATGCTGGCACTGGTATTTGTGTTGGGAGCAGGACTTTTTAGTGAGAATCTGGCAATTGTCAGCCATGCGGAAAGTGCAGCCAAGGTAACAGCATCCAGTGCTAAGATCCGTAAAACTGCGGATTCTTCCAGTGAAGTGATCGGCAGCGCAGCCAAGGATAAGGCGATCTCCATCAAAAGTCAGACCAAGGGAGCAGACGGTTATACCTGGTATGAAGTATATGTGGATGCGAATACGCTGGGATATATTCGTTCCGATCTGGTAAGCATTACCGACGGATCTACCCCGCCGTCTTCTTCAGGTACAACAACTACAACAACTACTACAACGACTACGACCACAGCAACACCGGCGCCTGTTGTGAATGAGACTCCTGTGGAGGTTACTGCAGTGGAACCCCTGAGTGCGACCGTGACCGGAGGTCAGTCTGTTCGTGTGCGCAGCAATGCGTCTACCACCAGCCAGATCGTGACTACTGCGGAGAATGGAATGGCACTGACTGTGACCGGACAGGCAACAGGAACCGATGGAAAGACATGGTATCAGATAAGCTTTATTTCCAACAGTGTCGAGGTGACAGGCTTCATTCGTTCGGATTATGTTGCATTATCCGGAGAGCTGCAGGCACCGGTAGAAGAACAGCCGGTAGAGGAACAACCCACAGACGAGCAGCCTGCGGAAGATACACAGACCACATCCAAAGACTGGGATACTCAGATGCAGGGAGATGCATGGTATCTGCTGGACATGGCAGGGCAGAAGCAATATAAGATTGAAGATCTGTTCAATTCCCTGAACCAGATCACAGAGATCAATGCACAGTATGAGACCAATCAGAAAAAGATCAGCAGCCAGAAAGCAGTCATCATTATTTTGGTGATTCTGCTTGTAGCGGCGGTAGCAGCGGTGACACTGTTGATCTTCAAAATCAAAGATATGAATGACGCATCCTATTTCTCCGGCGTGGAAGAGGAAACGGCCCGCAGAAGAAGAGTGGACAGACCCCAGGGAGGCAGACCCCAAAACGGAAGACCCGCACCTCAGGGAGGCAGACCGCAGGGCGGCAGGCCGCAAGGCAGCCAGAAAGTAATGCATGAAGTGGGAGCCGAGAGAAGACCGGCATCCAGACCGACAGGCCAGGGAACACGTCCAGATGGCAGACCCGCACCTCAGGGAGAGAGACCCATTGGACAGACCGTAAGACCTGCGGCACCGCAGGAGAGAAGACCTGCACCCCGGGGAGGCAGACCGGTGACACCCGGACAGGGAAGACCTGCACCTCAGGGAGGCAGACCGGTGACACCCGGACAGGGAAGACCTGCACCTCAGGGAGGCAGACCCACGGCACCGCAGAGTGAAAGACCAGCGCAGCAGGCCGGCAGACCGGTGGCAAGACCCACAAAGCCTGTACCGCAGAGTGAAGGCAATCAGAATCCCGGCTGGAAGTCCAAAAACTTCATGTCAGATGATGATGAATTTGAATTTGAATTCCTGAACTGGGACGGAGACGAAGATCAATAAAATGCAAACGGCATCTTGCACAAGTGAGATGCCGTTTTTGATTAAAAAACGATAAACTTTCCCCGGTTACAGTTGACAGTACTGCGTTCACTGTTATAATAGGAATATAACAATCAGTGACATGGGAAGGGAGCGAGTTTGATGATAATAGAGATAGATTTCAACAGTGATGAAGCACTCTATATGCAATTACGCAATCAGATCATCATGGGAATTGCCACGTCACAATTTCATGAAGGAGATTCTCTGCCCAGCGTGCGCCAGCTGGCGGATACGATCGGGATCAATATGCATACAGTAAATAAGGCATATACGGTTCTGAAGCAGGAAGGTTATGTTAAGGTAGACCGGCGAAAAGGCGCGGTAATTGCACTCGATGTGGATCGCATGCGTGCGGTAGATGAATTGCGGAAGGAATTGCAGGTAATACTGGCTAAGAGCAGCTGCAAGAATATTTCCAGGCAGGAAGTTCATGAGCTGATTGATGAAATATATGAAGAGTATGGAGGACTGAATTGATGCAGTCACAGTTTACGGATAAGGCGCAAAATGCGCTGGCGCAGGCTTCCAGATGTGCAAGGAGCCTGAAGCAGGGTTACATCGGAACGGAACACATTCTGGTAGGATTATTAAAGGAAGACACCGGTGTGGCGGCCAAGGTATTGGCTGATAACGGTGTGGAGACCGGGCAGGTCATGGACATGATCCGGGATCTGATCGCGTTTGAGAACGGTGTCGCAGTGAAGGACAGAGAGGGATATTCTCCCAGAGCCGCGAGAATCCTGGAGGAAGCACACCATCAGGCCGCACGTTTCGGACAGAAGCAGACCGGAACGGAGCATTTGCTGCTGGCCCTGATCAAAGAGGGGGAAAACGTAGCGGTACGCCTGTTGAACACGCTGGGAGCCAATGTACAGAAAATTTATGTGGATACCCTGATCGCTATCGGACAGGACGGCAATCTGTACAAAGAAGACCTTGGAAAAAAGGGAGACCGTAAGGCGAAACAGTCTACGTTGGAGCAGTACAGCCGGGATCTGACGGCGCTGGCCAGGGAAGGAAAGCTGGATCCGGTAGTCGGAAGAGATGAAGAAATCCGCAGAGTGATCCAGATCCTGAGCCGACGGACGAAGAACAATCCCTGCCTGGTCGGGGAACCCGGTGTTGGCAAGACCGCCGTGGTGGAAGGACTGGCAGCCCGGATCGTGGCGGGAGATGTGCCTTTTACGGTGCAGAATAAGAGAGTACTGACACTGGATCTGTCCGGAATGGTAGCGGGAAGTAAGTACCGCGGAGAGTTCGAGGAGCGGATCAAGAAGGTACTGAAGGAAGTCACAGAGGATGGGAATATTATTTTATTCCTGGATGAATTGCATACGATCATCGGTGCCGGAGGTGCCGAGGGGGCTATTGATGCGTCCAATATCATGAAACCGTCTCTGGCCCGCGGAGAGATCCAACTGATCGGTGCGACCACGATCGCGGAGTATCGCAAGTATATTGAGAAGGATGCTGCACTGGAGCGGAGATTCCAGCCGGTTACGGTGGAAGAACCCACAGAGGAAGAGGCTGTCCGCATCCTGGAGGGTATCAAGGGGAAGTACGAAGCACATCACCATGTGACCATTACACCGGAAGCGGTGGAGGCGGCAGTGAGACTGTCCAGTCGTTATATCAATGATAGGAATCTGCCCGACAAGGCGATTGACCTGATCGATGAGGCAGCGGCCAGTGCCAGACTGCATGCAATGGATGCACCGGATAAGGCAAAGGAGATCTCGGATAAGATCCGGGAGCTGGACTGGGAGATGGAGAAGGCTATCCGCGTGGAAGCTTTTGCCCAGATGGCAGAGATCAAGAAGAAACAGGATGCTCTGGTAAAGAAGCAGGAGCGTTTGCTGAAAAAGCGTGAAAAAAGGGAAGAGGAAAATACTTTAAGCATCGGTGAAAATGAGATCGCCGAGGTGGTGGCCCAGTGGACCAAAATCCCGGTGCAGAAGCTGGCAGAGAAGGAAAGCGAGAGACTTCTGAAGCTGGAGAAGACATTGCATAAGCGTGTGATTGGTCAGGAAGAGGCAGTTACCGCCGTGGCCAAAGCCATCCGCAGAGGCCGTGTGGGACTGAAGGATCCGAACCGTCCCATCGGTTCTTTCCTGTTCTTAGGACCTACCGGCGTCGGCAAGACGGAATTATCCAAGGCGCTTGCAGAGGCTATGTTCGGCTCGGAAGATGCCATGATCCGTGTGGATATGTCGGAGTATATGGAAGGTCATTCGGTATCCAAGATGATCGGTTCCCCGCCCGGATATGTGGGATTTGAAGAAGGTGGCCAGTTGAGCGAGAAGGTCCGCAGGAATCCTTATTCTGTCGTTCTGTTTGATGAGATCGAAAAGGCTCATCCGGATGTGTTCAACGTACTTTTGCAGGTGCTGGATGACGGTCATATTACGGATTCCAAGGGCAGAAAGGTCAGCTTCAAGAATACGGTGCTGATCATGACATCCAACGCCGGAGCACAGCGGATTGTAGATCCCAAGAATCTCGGCTTCGCAACGGAGAAGAGCGAGACGAAGGATTATGAGAAAATGAAATCCAATGTCATGGAAGAGGTAAAGCGCAGCTTCAAGCCGGAATTCATCAACCGTATCGATGACATTATCGTGTTCCACCAGCTGAACAATGAGAATATGAAAGAGATCGTAAATCTGCTGGCATCCAATCTGTATAAGAGATGCGAGGACCAGCTGGGCATCCATCTGACGATCACTGCAGCACTGAAGGAGCATTTGGTGAAAAAATATGCTGACAATAAGATGGGTGCAAGACCCTTAAAGCGTGCGATCCAGTCAGTGGTAGAGGATGCTCTGGCAGAAGAGATACTGCTGAAAAAGGTGGTGCCGGGAGATAAGGTTTCTGCAGGATTTAAGAATGGTAAAGTCGTATTTACGGTTAAGAATTAAGCATTTGTAACTATTCAGTCACTCAATTCGCAAAATCGCTCTTGCAGAGCTTTCCTTTTGCTCATTGAGGTTACTTCGTCTTATAAATATCATGAAATATTCTTACGAATGCAAGCATTCGACGAATATTCAATGATATTTAAATGACTCTGAATAGTTACAAAATTTAAAAATTTTTTTGTAGAAAAACAGGGTGAGATATATTATACTGTAACTATTCAAACCCCATTCGCAAAGGACGAAAGATAAAGAAGTGTTGCGGATGCAGTTACTTTCAGGAGGACAGACAGATGGCAGTAGTGGAAGAAATACTTCGCAGTGAAGCAGACGGATCTATCAGCTTTGGTAATCATAAGCTGGCCAAGAAGGCAAAGGTAGAAGATTATGAGCATGCAGGAGATCTGCTGAAGGTTAAGACCTACAATGAGATGACAAAGCTGGAGAAGAACGGTATGTTTTTATATGAATCTGTTCCCGGAACCAGTGTGCTGGAGTTCAAAGAGTCCGATAACAGTGTAGAATTCATCGTAGAAGGTGATGAAGATTCCCAGATCACAGTAGGATTAAAGGACGACACCGAGTACGAAGTATTTATTGACGGTAAGAACGTAGGAACCATGAAGACCGGACTTGGCGGCAAGCTGAGCCTGAGTGTAGAACTGGAAGCAGCAGGGGAAGTACCTGTGAAGATCGTAGAGGCGTAAAGGCGCACTGCAAAGGAGTCCAGACACGGAGGATATTGTAGTACTTCGTGTCTGGGCTCTTTTTTATAACGATTGAGGAGAGAGCATGGCAAAAGGTAAGACAGCCACCGTTTTTTTCTGTCAGAACTGTGGCTATGAATCCACGAAATGGCTGGGACAATGCCCCGGCTGCAGAGAGTGGAACACTTTCGTGGAAGAGACGATAGATAAAACGGTATTGAAAAACACCGGCACCGGGAGCAGAAGAGAGCGCAGAGAGGCTTCCGAACCCTGTGTATTATCTGAAATCGCGATCCGTGAGGAGAACAAGACACTCACCGGGATCAAAGAACTGGACCGGGTGCTCGGTGGCGGAATCGTACAGGGTTCCCTGACTCTGGTAGGAGGCGATCCGGGGATCGGTAAATCTACCCTGCTGCTTCAGGTGTGTCACAATCTGTCAGAGGCCGGACATAAGGTATTGTATATCTCCGGCGAGGAATCCAAGGTACAGATCAAGATGCGGGCGGACAGGCTCGGCACATTTTCGGAACATATGCTCCTGCTGTGTGAGACGAATCTGGACATCATCGGCGAAGTGATCCGCAGGAGCAAGCCGGAGGTCGTGATCATAGATTCCATTCAGACCATGTATAATGAAAATGTATCTGCAGCACCGGGAAGCGTATCACAGGTGCGGGAATCCACAGGCATCCTGTTGCAACTGGCAAAAGGATTGGGGATTTCTATTTTTATTGTGGGACATGTAACAAAAGAAGGAACCGTAGCGGGACCCAGAGTGTTGGAACATATGGTGGACACGGTACTTTATTTTGAAGGGGACAGACATGCTTCCTACCGTATCCTGCGTGGGGTGAAGAACCGTTTCGGGTCCACGAACGAGATCGGTGTTTTCGAGATGCGAGAGACGGGACTCGCGGAGGTGAAGAACCCTTCGGAATATATGTTGAACGGACGACCGGAGAATGCCAGTGGCTCTGTGGTGGCATGTACTATGGAGGGCACCAGGCCGCTTCTGATCGAACTGCAGGCGCTGGTGTGCCACAGCAATTTCGGAATTCCCAGAAGACAGACCACCGGTACGGATTTCAACCGTGTAAATCTCCTGATGGCAGTGCTGGAGAAACGTTCCGGAGTGCAATTATCTTCCTGTGATGCCTACGTGAATATCACCGGAGGTATCAAGATCCAGGAACCGGCGATCGATCTGGGAATCGTGCTGGCGATTCTGTCCAGCTTCCGGAATAAGGCACTGAATCCGAAACTGGTCGCTTTCGGTGAAGTGGGATTAAGCGGCGAGGTCCGGGCAGTCAGCATGGCAAAACAACGCGTGGCAGAGGCAGAGAAGCTGGGCTTCGAAGAATGTGTGGTGCCGCTTGTCTCGTTGGAAGAGTGTAAAAAAGGAAGTAAGATCCGGGTCATTGGCGTCAGTTCTGTACAGGATGCTGTGGATAAAGTGTTTGGCTGACGGTCTCGAACTGTGGAAATGTATCTGGAAATGAGACGATGAACAGTTAAGTGATATGAGGAGGTTGAAAACATGCCTGTCAAAATAGGAATCGATATCGGTAGCAGTACGACAAAAATCGTAGCTTTTGAAGGAGAACATATGCTTCCGCCCATGGCGGTCAAGGCAGATAGCCAGGTGGCATCTCTCTATGGTGCATTCGGAAGATATCTGTATGAGAATAATCTGGAACTGGCTGATGTGGAAGGAGTCTATATCACCGGTGTGGGAAGCAAATATGTGGAGAAAGCGGTATATGATCGTCCTACCTATAAAGTGGATGAATTCGTCGCTACAGGTACCGGAGGATATTATCTTACGGATAAAAAGGAAGTCATTGTCATCAGTATGGGTACCGGAAGCTTCTTCGTCAAAGTGACGGAGAAGGAGATGAAGCACCTGGGTGGTGTCGGCTTAGGAGGCGGAACGATCTGTGGACTGTCCTCGATCATGCTGAATACCGGCGACATTCATGAAATTGTGCCGTTGTCCCGTAAGGGTGATGTGGCGAAGATAGACCTGCGGATCGCAGATCTGGCCAAAGAAAAGTTGCCGGGCCTGAATCTGGATGTGACGGCTTCTAATTTTGGTAAGGCAGATGCCCAGTCCAAACCGGAGGATATCGCGGCAGGTATTGTACATATGGTGATCGAGAATATCTGCCAGGCAGGAATCCTGGCATCTATGAGCACCGGCATCAAAGAGTATATCCTGATCGGCGGACTGACTAAATTCTTCGAGTGCCGCCAGATCATCGAGGATTTCAAGAGCCTGTGGGATGTGAAGATCAGCATTCCGGAGTACTCTGATTACGCGACCGCCATCGGATCTGTGATCGCACCGGATTCGGAGAAAGAGGAGATATAACAATATAGCTGTAAAGACAACACCCCGGCATGGCGCAGATCTATGAATCGCGTCGTGCCGGGGTGAAATTGTATCTAAAACAGAAATAAAAAAAGCCGATAAAATCGACTTTTCTTAGCAGGGGAAGAGGGGATCGAACCGTCACCTATGGTTAGAAACCCAGTAAAATAAGGAGGTTTGAGCACGTCATCCAAAGTGTTAGTGAAAGTGTTAGGAACTCATCAGAACGAGCTTTTTAACAGGTATATTACCGTCAGTAATGTAATTGTTAAGGAGCTTGTTTTATTATGCCCAAATATATGAGAAAGGAGCATATTTGACCAATGGAGAGCGTATAAAAATTAAATGATAAGATAGATATAGGATAATACAATAAAAACCGCTGTATGAGGCTCACAGAGCGTCAGAGAGGCATTTATATAAAACTGAATATGATAGAATCGGCAGATATACACCGAGGATAAATAAATGTATGGATATTTCTCAGCGGACGAGAAGTAAAAGAAAGTCTGCATCGGATGAAAGATGGACACCTGCTGCCTCATCTGAACATCCGGTTGATCAAAAGGAGGACTATGTTAAATGATAATAAAGAAACAAAAATATGTAAGAAATGCGGGAGGGAACTTCCACTAGATAGATACCAACTTTATAAAAGTACTGGTTATAGAAGAATTATTTGTAAGGACTGTTGGAACAAAGATATGCGAGAAAACAGATTGCAAAAGCGGATTACAACCGGATTAGAACAATATAGTAAAGAAAAATCTATGAAAATACAAAGACGTTTTAAGAAGCCATATTTATTTCAAAAGCTGGATAAGACGGAATCCGGTATCAAGAATATTGCAAGGGATGAAGTATTTGTACGTTTACTGGATTATAAATCTGCATGGGTATCAAATTATGGTAGAGTAATTCAGAAATTAGAAGATGGAACATATCAGCTTGCAAAAGGTGTATATACAAGAGCCACGAAGGAATTGACCTATACACTTGACAGGAATGTTTATTTCAAGTCTAAGAAAAGATGGGGATATAGAAAAGAAAAGGTGACTGCCAGTGACCTTGTAATTCAGATGTTCGTTGTCAATTATGACATGAAAAATAATACTGCGGTTTGGCATAAAAACAATGACATAAAGGATAATTATTATAAGCACCTATTCCCAGTTACGGATAAACAGTACAATGAGATTTTGAGAATACATGAACAGGACGGAGCAATCACAGATAAGCAAATTATAGAGATTGTCAATGCTGTGGAGTTTAAACCGGATAATTGGAAACCATGGTACAATAGAAGGACTTATGAGGGTGTCGGCTATTTGGGTGTAGACACTTCAACTATTGATTACGAATCTGATTCGTTTATCAAATGGAAAAATATGATTCAGCGTTGCTATAGCGATAAAGTGCATATATTAAAGCCTTATTACATGGACAAGGATGTATGTATTGAATGGCAGAACTACGGGAATTTCAAGATATGGTATGATGCACATTATATTCCTGGAACGAAAGTTGATTTAGATAAAGATTTACTTTGTAAGAAAAGCAATATGTACAGTTCGGAAACTTGTGTGTTAATGTCACATTTTCTGAATACGGTATTTGAAGATAGAGGAATTGAAAGCAATATAAAACAGAATGATAATGGTACATATTCGGTATCAATGAGTATTCTTAGTAAACGTATTGATTTGGGATCATTCGATTCAGAGGATAAAGCGCAGGAGGGGTACATAGAAGGTAAGATCGCCTATATTCGTGAACTTGCGGATAAGAGCAAGAATAAAGTACCCGATTGTGTATATGAAGCAATGATGAACTGGAAGATTGAAATTACAGACTAATATAGGGCATATTGGGTAGAAATATCTGATATGCCTTTTTTTACGTTATCGTACACCTTATCGGAACCTTATCGGAGCGGTCTTTTTTAAAACAGTGAAAAGTTCAATTTTTACCTAAAATACAGCGTTTTTTGACATTTCCTAGTTAAAGTGAAAATTCCGATAAAGGCGGAAAAATGGCAATATTTGAAAACAAAAGTGTTATCGTGAAAATGCTTGATTTTCCTAGGAAAAATGAGGTTTTATGTCAAAAAATCGGAAAATGAAAAAATATGCTGAAATGCTTGTAAAATAAGGAAAAAGTGGAGTTTTTTGGTGAAAAAATAATATCGCAAATAATAGGTCAGTTTTGTACAATAACACATGATATTTAATTCTGACAATCTAAAAGGTGTAATAAGTATACACTTTTTGAATGCGGCTCATGAGAATTCTTGTAAAATAACGAATAGACTATTATACTATTATAATAACAGTAACGGAGGAAAACAGAGATGGATGAATTAGATAAGTTTGCAAAGGAATTAGATAAATTTTCTGATATGCTGGATGATTGGAAATTAACACCAGAAGATTATTACCGAGCTTTTTCAGAGATGTGTACAAAATATAATGATACCTCTGCTATACCATATTCTATTTGTTCGACACTAATTGATAAAGAATATCCATGTGAAGAATACTATATGCAAATGCTCATGGATGTATATTCATTTTATAATATAGGCGATGACTTTTTAAATTTATTACAAAGGTTAATTGATGAAGGATATTGTGCCGACTATCAAAAAGAAACTCATGATTTAATTAAGAATCATGTAAAAGGGGGGTATGTGATTGCTTATCGAGGAGAATATGCTGTGGGAAATCATAGTAATTTAGATTATGCAGAGTCAGTTAGTTATTCCTTAGATTATGAGGAAGCAAAATTCTTTGCAACTAGATTTAATATGCTACCGTTGGAAAAGAGTGTTGTATATACGGTCAAGGTACCGCTTGAAGATGTTCTTGCATATATCGAACGTGAGGATGAAGTAGTATGCTTGCCGATTTGTATGGGTGGAAAAATGGAAGTAGTAGAAACAGAATCCTTTATATAAAACACATGAAGCATCCTATAAAAAAGCTGTAGGGTGCTTCTTTTTTATTGGTGTTCTACTTTCTCAACTTATCTACTAACTGTGAAATCAATCCCACATCTTCATCATCAAGACCAGTAACATCAATATTCCGCTTATCTGCAATTCCCAAGAGATAATCAGTAGACACATGGAACATTCGAGCCAGCTTTATGAGCGTGTCATAAGTAGGATACCTGCTGCCGGATTCGTAAGATGATACAGCACTGATGGCTAAACCGATTCGATCAGCTACTTGTTTCTGCGTTAAATTCTTTTCGATTCTGAGAGAACGTAATTTTTCACCCATGTTCACCATCTGTATCACCTGCCTTCACTAATAGTGTATCAATTAGTATTTCTATATAGGTGAAATAAATTACACATATATGGAAAATAATGGTTGTAAACGAGATGATACAGAAGTATAATTTTGACAAGAAGCAATATTTTTTTGTGTTGGGAGGGATTGATTATATGAAGAAAACTTCAAAGAAGCAGGTGCGTGGACAGTATCTATACGATTTATGGCAAAGAGATATTATAGTAAGCAGAACTATTGTAGATACCTCTATGAAAGATGAGCCAGATGTATATCAAGATATATTTGATACTTCAAAGTATGTAAAGTATGGGGAACCGGCATTAAGTGATGCGGAAATAACTCATATGTATGAAATTAAGAGAACAGAGGCAGTTCAATCGATAAAAAATATGGTGACATTTTTTATTATATTGATTGCGATTTCTTTAATTATAATGGTTCTATCTATATTTGGGTAAAGGAGAAGACGTCATGGCTCTAATCAAATGTCCAGAATGTGGAAGCGAGGTATCAGATAAAGCGGAAACGTGTCCCAAGTGCGGAATAAGCATTCAAAAAGCAGTGGGTAAAAACTCACACAAAAAACTCATTATAATCAGCATTATAGTAGCAGTAGTACTGCTTATAGTGATAGGCGGAGTAGTTGTGTGGTATTTGAAAGAGAATACCTGTGCATTTGGACACGAATGGCAAGAAGCAACGTGTATAGAGCCAAAGACTTGTTCTAAATGCGGAGAAACCGAGGGGCAAGCTCTTGGACATAAGTGGATCAATGCTACCTGCACAGAACCTAAAACTTGTGAAGTCTGCGGCACCACAGATGGGGAAGCTTTAGGACATACTACAAGAATGGGTTATTGTGATAATTGTGGTCAGTATATTGATGATTTGCGTGGTGTGTATAACTCACTTATGAGTGATTTGTCAGATGCTACAGATAAATTGTCTGAAGCTATGGAGACTATGCATCTTACTAGTTCTTATTATGATACAAAATATGTAGCACAGGCTAATCAGATAAATTATGAGACAAAAGAATTTCTGAATGCTGCTGCCGATGAAGCGTATAAGTATGATGAATTTTCAGATGTCGCATATAAAATCAGAAATGCGGCAGCGTGTATATATTATTTTGATACGCTTACGGAGAAAACTGGGTTCGGTTCGTATGAATATGAGACAGCAATAAGTACCTCATTAGGAAATTGCGCTCAATCATTGGGAGATGCAATACTGCTATTGAATGATATGAAAGAATAGAAAAAGGAGAAAAGAAATATGGCACTGATAAAATGTCCCGAATGTGGAAAAGAAATATCCGATAAGGCGCAAAAGTGTATACATTGTGGCTATCCATTAAAATCTGAACAATTAGATATCAATATTACGTCAGATGAAGATGTGAAAAAAGCATCGAAACCAGAGAACAATTCGGAATGTTCAGAGGTAAAAGAAAAGAAACGGAATAAGAAAAAGATTATTATTCCTATTATGGTTGTAGTTCTTTTGCTGATATGTATTAGTGGTATATTTATCATTACAAAAAACAAAAATAATGTGAATGTTAGCAAAATAGATATAAGTAAATGGAAGTTGCTCAGTGAGGAAACATATTATGACGAATATGAAGGAACGATAAGTGCTGATGAAACAAAACCGTTTGTTGCAGTTCTTGGATATTATAATAAAGATGATAGAACACCAACACTTGTCTTTGTGGAAGATGGCAAGGGAACTATTCAAACAACAGTATTATCAGATGAAGATCCATCTTTAAAATATAAAGCAATAGGTTATATTGATGGGAAAAAAGTAGACGAATCAGTAATCAAAAATATTGAATATAATGATAGCGATTATGATGACTGGTCTTATAACACAAGTTGTACCGTTACCATTGACATAGAAATGAATAAAAAAGTTACTGGAATTCTTTTCTTAGAGCTAAGTAATGATTTGACAAATAATATAGATCGCAATGTAGCTGTAGTTATTATTAATGGTGTAGGACATTATAACTATTCTTTATCTGACCTTCCATTAAAATCGAGGGGCGTTGAAGTAACAGCTGTTCCTAAATTTTTCTGTGAATCCGTAAAAGTTAAAGCAGCGGATTTCAATACTGATAAATATACCATCGAAAAAAATGAATATGAATATTTGGATACAACTGGTTATACAGGAAAAACCGAAATGACATTCAAAGATTTTGAAGATGGTCTAATTCTATACACAGAAGAATTGCTGGACGGTGGAAACAGAAAAGATATTGGAAAAGTCCTTGGAAATGCAACTTATTTGCAAAACCAACAATGTATCATACAAACGTATACTTTTGGTGATAGTGATAGTAAGATTCTTAAGCCTAAATATGATATAAGAATCAGAGGATATTTGAGATGGAACAGTCTCAAAAAATTATAGGAAGGAGAAAAAATAATATGGAAGAAAGAAAATGTCCAGAATGCGGAGAAGTGATACTGGAAAATTTGCATGAATGTCCTAGATGCGGATGTCCTTTAGAGGATAATATCCCTACTACAGTACCCCAAGAGACACAACCTAAAATCTCAAAAGAAAAAGAAGTACATAGCAAGAAAAAAGTAAATATTATGCCGTTAATTTCATTAGTTATAGGTATCATTGTATTTATCTTAGGATGCACATTATTAAATCATAAGTACTCTTTGGAAACATATAGTGCAAGGTCTTACAATGTAGATAGTGCTGCGTTTGGTGCTGATTTTTACACTGAAATATATGGTGCGTCAGATACTATTGTCGATGAATTGAGTGATATCAATGGTGGAATAGCAACAATTTCCAGTGCGTTTACTGAAATAGTATATGCAATCTACTTTAGTGGTGGAATTATTGTTATTGCGTTAGGTCTTGGAATCGTGGCAATGTCTTTATTACATATTGGCAAAGCAAAATAGCACAGCAAATAGTAAGAAGAGGACGCATTTTAATTTTACCTTATTCATGGCATAGGTACTTAATTCTGCCACGGTTTAACATACGCCCCGGTGCCCTGATATCGGGGAAGTTATTTTTTCAAGTCACTATGTAGAACAACCAACTATATGGTATTATAGAAATACGTTCCGGGAATCAAGTTTTTACCACCCCGACATCATACGACATCAGAAAAGGCTAGGAGATTTGCCCCTAGCCTTATTTTTTACTCCGTCTCTCCTAGGATATATTTTACAGCTTTTTCCGCTTTACTGGATGCCGATATAATGAAATGGTTGTCATTTTTCAGAACTTGCAACCAGTTTTGTATATATGCGGTTGAGTTTTTGAAAGTTCCAGTTGTTTCAATTCCTAAGAGGTTCATTATCATTGCAGAACCACACTCCGCACAGAGCTCTTCACGAGAATAGTTTTCGCTTCCGAAATGTGCTTTTGCTGTGGTGTCCAGTCGGTTAAGTCTTGTCTTGTGTCCTGTGGAATGTATCAGCTCATGAAACAAAGTACTATAAAATTCTTCTATATGTTCGTACTGTTCTTTGCAAGGTACTTGCACATAATCAAATGAGGGACTATAAAAAGCCTTGTCTGTAACGACTTCTTCAATTCTTAAATGTTCCCTTGTCTTGTAGTCTTCCTTGACCTTTTCCGCTTGTTCCAATGGTTCTATTTCTTTATTGAGCTGTGGAACCTCTTTCGGTTCTACTCCGTCAACTTGCGAGATATGGAACACATTGTAATATCTTAATATAGGTATCTGCTTAACTACTTTCGTGCCGTCTTCCTTTTCTTCCTCTACTGGCTGTATCTTCCAAAATACTACAATTTCCGCTTTCGCACCCTTGCGAACATGACCGCCAAGATCTGCCCATTGCTTGAAACTGGCATACGATCCATCATGCTGTAAAAGCATCTGATTCATTAAGGAATAAGGCTTATTCGTAATTCTGTTATATGCTCCGGAGCGGATTCCGTGCCACGGTTTCTGCCAAGGAATGATTCCCTGCTTTAATTGTTCAATAATTCTTTCTGTTACCATATCATATACGTTTACGCTCATGTTTTTTCCCTCCGTTTAGTTGAACTGATATTCTGTATCTTCATCAATATAAAGATTGATACTGTCTTTCATGGTCTTTGCTATACAGTAGTCTTCGTGTACTTCTGTAATAATGGCTTTCATTGTTACAGTGCCGTCAAATTCTTCTGTATTCCATGTTACTGTCTGTCCTGCTTTAAATTGTTTTTTCATTTCCTTTTACCTCTCTTTTCAAGTGGTCTTGATTTATTTGTTAATATTATAATACACTTATAAGTGAACCTTTACAATCGACAAATTCACTAAATAGTGAACCATATAATTGTCAAAGATATACACTAACTAGTGAATTTACACAACAAATAAGACACTAGTAAGTGTACATTTTGTAATAAATGTCAATAGACTAAATTCACTAACAAGTGTACAATGTGGTTACAAGGTCAAGGAAATGAGACCACAGCAACCGAGCAAGCCGAAAGCACTCGAAACCTTAAGCCATATACCTGTGAGTGAGCCACCACGAGCAATACCAATAGACAGGAAGATGCTTAAGGGGTTGCTGAAAATTCAATATGAATATGGAGGAAAAATATATGTGCAAATCTATGACCGACTTTGAAACACTGGTGCAGACCATACAAGCGCAGAAAGAGGAGAGAGACAACCTCAACAAACAGATCAAGGAGAAAGAGGACGAGCTGAAAGCCTATATGAAGAAGAGGCAGAAGCAGGAGCTTGTATCCAAGTCCACCGGTGTAACAGTCTCCTATAAGGAAGTAGAGACATCGAAGTTTAACAAGGATCTATTCATTGAAAGCAACGGCGAAGATGCTTATAAAAAGTACCTTGTTACATCAATAGCAATGCGATTGAACTTCTTGAAGCCGAAGAAAGCATAAGCCAATAGGGGGAGCAGTTCTCCCCCAGTCATACCACTGAAAGAGAGGAAAGCCACCATGAAAAAACAGACAGTCAATTTTGCAGTAGTTACCAAGAACGGCATAGTTCAGAGCACTGGAAGAAGTAGCATATTACAGCCGAAACCCAACTTTAAAGGCGGTTCTATCCAGTGGTATGAGGATAAGAAAAAGTCTGAAAAGTAGCCATATAACAAGACAAGCATTTCACTGAAAGAATGAGGTAGTTACGATGGAAGAAAGAACATGGAGAAGAGGACAAAAAGCGGATTATACAGATCGTCCCCTAACAGAGGAAGAAAAGCGGTTTGCAGAGGAACACCATGATTATATGTATCAGTTTATGAGAAGCTACAGACTTGCAGTCTCTGAATGGTATGACATTTTAATAATTCCGTATCTTAATGCGGTTAAGAAATACTGCAGTAGACCAGAACTTCAGATATATCCTTTCCCTTCCGTGGCAAAAAATGTTCTTTCCTGTGCATATCATCATTACTGGAGATCCTACAATGCACAGAAGAATATGCCTGATGGCGGTTTTGTCTCTCTTGATTACATGATGGAAGGTGACAACCCATTCTCTAAAAGTAGAATAGAAAACTGGTGGATAGATAAGAAATCAAGTGTTGAAAAACAGGTGATTTTGGAAGAAATGTTTAGAGAATTTTATGAGCAATGCACATACTGCGATTCTGATTCATGGGGCGATTCTCATGTAAATGAATATTTGAAATGTGAACTGGATTTGCTGATAGAAGGATATACAAGATTCCAGGTAAACAAAAGAACTGAAAAAGTATTTCCGAACGGATTTACAATAAAAGATTTAAATGACGACGTAAAGGAATTTCGGAAGATTTTTAGAAAAGTATTCGGCATCTAAAGGAAATAGGGAGATTGTCTGAAACGGCAGTCTCCCAACCAAAGGGAGAGGAACAGCATGAAAAACTATTACAACGTCACATATAAAGTTTCAGAAAATACATGGTCTGCCAACATAGCACACGCAGAATCAGAGGAAGCAGTGCAGGAATATTACAAAAGAAAAAGCACAACTATTTGCATTTCTTTAGCCAGCAAGGGAGATGTTGAAGTAGCAAAGAAAAAGGGAATGCCTATTGTAGAGATTGGAGTTACAGAAATATGAAACTAACCAAACTAACGGAAAAAGAACGCAAATATGCGGAAGAGAACCATAATCTGATTTATAGCTTCCTGCATAGGCACGGATACAGCATAGAGGACTATTATAATATTGCGGTTTTTGGTTATCTGAAGGCTGTGCAGATATACCACCGAAAGGAAAAGGTAAAAGCAAATTGCGATTTTCCTTTTATCGCATGGCAGTATATGAGAGTAGAGATCAACAACCACATAAACACGGAAAATGTCAAAAAGAGAAAACCAGATGCTGCAGTGATTAGCCTGGATGCCGAGCAAGAGAAAACAGAAAGTAAATATGATTCTGTGGCAGGAACGGAATCGGCGGAGAATACCGTAATTGAAACGGAAATGTATCAATATATGTTGCATTCCCTGACAGAGAAACAACGCAAAATTGTAAAGGCAAAATTGAGCGGATACAACAATCAGGAAATTCTCGTATTGCTGAATATACCGTCGTCATCATTCTATAAAGAAATGCAGAAAATTAAGGCAACTATAGGGAAAATCATAGGATAAAGGAGAGCAGGAACATGAAAGCAATTTTGATAGATGTAAATGAAGACAAAGTAAAGTTGGTGGATCCCAAAGGACTGAAAGACTACTACAGACTAATCGGATGCCATACGGTAGATATTGTGTGCCGTAGAATCAACGGAAAATATTTCAATATCATTTGTGATGATGAAGGCCTTTTAACGGAAAATCCAAAGATTGCAGCTATTGATAAAAACAGAGATCCCATGTTAGTAGGGAACTTGATTATTGTAGGAGATGTGGACGATGATGGCGGCTTGCTAGGATTGAACGAAGAAGATGTGAAGCTGATAAATGCAAATATTACAACCATTAGAACAATGAGATATCCCAAGGGATACAAGGTATTGGCAAACGTAGAATATTAAAAGAAACGTAAGGGACAGCGGAGGAACAGAGGTAAGCAATGGCAATCGTAATCACGAATGGAACATACTATCTTAGTTACCACAACGGAAAAATCAGAAAAACGCTTAATGTAGAAGAAGCTACCCAGTATTATCATGTAAATAAGGCAATGAGTAATATTTTGAAAAGACCTACAAAATGCAAGGGATATTATTTATTTGACACCGATGATAAAGTAGGACGAAAGCAGATCAGAAAGCATTATTCGCAGGATGTACGCAAAATGCTGTATAACAAGGCAGAGGGAAAATGTGCTCTTTGCGGAAAGAAGCTGGCATTCTCTGAAATGACGCTGGATCATATAATTCCACTAATGCAGAATGGAAAGGACGAAGTAGAGAACTTGCAAGTGTGTTGTTACCAGTGCAACCAACTAAAGGGATCTATTCTTCCTGCGGATCTGATGCAAAAGGTAACAGAGATTTTTATGTATCAGATGGAGAAGAAATATAGTAAGCGGATATGGTGGAAGAGTGCACAGTATTTATTACGATCATGTATCAAGTGAAATTTTGCTGAGCTTGAAAATTCAGATAATATCAATTATAATTGGAGATGATAATAATGAAAGGTATGATTGATATGTCAGCAACGACAGCTATTAAGGATATATTAGAAGCAAAAGGAAAATCCCAAGCAGAACTCGCAGAAGAAATCAACGTAACAAGGCAAAATTTAAGTAATAAATTGAATAGAGATAAATTATCTGCACTTGAATTAGTTGAGATTGCGGACGCTTTAGAAATGAACCTGATTCTAAAGGATAAAGTAGACGGAGCAGAATATACCATTGACTATCCAGATGAACTAAAAGGAAAGTCAAAGCGGAATATGACCGAAGAAGAGAAAAAAGCTGCGCAAAAGAAATCAGAAGAAACAAAAGCACGAAACGCAAAGCAGCATAAACTATAGAGCAATTAAAAAGAAAAGAGGGATTGATTTCTCAACCCCTCCTGGTGTATAATCTACTTAGAAAGTAAGTCGGAGGTGAAAATTCCGATTTGCCCTCAGTATAAAGCTAAGAAGAAATAGCATTCACTTTAGGCGGTGGGATGCTATTTCTTTTTGTTATTATCGTCACCATGCTTGTCGATGTATGATAGAGCTGCAAAGACAACCAACAACAGAGTAAGTACTTCCATCGTATTCATGGGCATCACCCTCCTTTGTAAGACTAGAGGGCATCAAACAATCGGAAAATCGCATCCGCTTTCTTTTCAATTACACAATAACAGTATAGCACAAATAGAACATATGTTCAATGATTATCTAAAGGTATTTTCAATCCTGCTGCCGTGTTTTTATCTTCTTTAAGGTAGTATCTAATTCAATATTTTTCCATCGGTTACGGACAATTTCACATTGTAGAGTATTTATACGCTGATAGAAATAGTGTTCCAGGTGGATCAGTATAAAACTGGGTATCAGTGATTTTGGAATCCTTAACAATATGAAAAATATAACATCTTCTATTCTGTTAAACATTTTATGTAACAACTCCTAAAAAAATTTTCAAAAAGTTTGGAGAAACTGTAACGTTTCTTATTATATATAGAAGTGTAAGGTAATGAGCCATAAAAAGCAACATTTTGACCTTATATGAAAACATTTGTTTTTGCATATAGGATTTCATGTAGAGATTAAATGCTATTTTTCTATAAAAAGCCTACATGAAATAAATTACCCATTTTGTGGAGGATTTATGGAACGAAAGATATTTGGCTATCTGCGGATCTCAACAAATCTAAAGAAGCAGAAGACAGACCGGCAGAAGATAACATTATTAGAATATGCGGTTGCAAACAATTTTACAATAGACGAATTTTTCACCGACATCATCACCGGTGGAACCAAAGCAGAAAACCGTGATGATTTTCTTCGGATGAAAAGTAAGCTCCGCAGTGGAGATATTATTGTAGTGACGGATATAGATTGCATGGGAAGAGATGCGGATGATCTGATTATGACCATAAAGGAAATCCAAGCTATGGGAGTAAAGATTGTTGCGCTGGATGTTCCTCTAATGAATGACTGGAAGAAGATGAATGATGATAGTCTGTCAAGGATGATTATTGACATCTACATAACACTCAGAGCGCACATGGCACAACAGGAGAAAGAAAAGACGCATGAGCGAGTAATGCAAGGCCTGAATGCAGCCAGGGCAAAAGGAAAGAAATTAGGAAGACCGGCAACCGGAGTACCGAAAGAATTTGTGAAAGAGTACAACAAACTTCAAGCCGGTGAGTACGGCAACATATCTATTGTTAAGTTTTCAAAGATGAATGGGATAGCAGTTAGCACGTTTTACAAGTATGCCAGTATAATTAAGGCTTCGGGATAAATCGGGGCAAATTGGCACTGATTTCTTTTATCTATAATCTATAAAAATAGGAGGCAATGAAATTGATCTTTCAAGACGCATTTGAACAGGGAATCGTAACAGGAATTAAATTGATGGAGCAGAAAATTCTGAAGGCTTGTGAGGAAGGAAAGCCGATAGAGATTGACGGTAGAGTATACTTCGTGAAATCTGATATTCAGAATCTGCGTGAGATATTCGCCAAGATGGAAGAGGGGGACAAGGAATGACAGAGAAGGACTATGACACTTATAAATTCATAACAGCCTATATAGACGAAAACGGACATCCACCCACTGCCGAGGAAATGGACGTAATAAATTTTCGAGAAAGAAAACAGTCGGAGGAGAACAAGGAGCAGATCAAGCAGGATCTGATAGATGGACTGATTGATAAGTTGCCCAAGGATCAGATCTTTGCAATATGTGAATTGTTCGATGATGTGGCAAAGTCATATATTGTTTCAAAGAGGAGAGCGTAAAAGCGAAGCCATCGGAACTGTGAAAAATTCCGGTGGCTTAAAACATGATTATTCATAAATATCAATACCACTTTCAGGAGCTGAATATTTATCAATTAAGGATTTAAGATCATTTAAAAATTCCTTTTTCTTTTCTTTATCTTTTTGTTCCAGTTCAACAAGATTAAGTGACATATAAGCAAAACAAAAACCAAGATCTTCACCAAGATTATTACAAATCTGTTTGATCCGTTTAGAACCATATTCTTTTGTGACGGTAGTTATGAGCCGTAATTGCATTATTACATCTTTTAAGGCATCCGATGTGTCGGGTTCTAATCCACCGAAAATGTTCTCAATATTATCTGGTGTAAGAGTAATAACAACTCGTCTAGGAATAATATGATATAACTTTAATTTATCGTTAGCGATATCACGGGCATTTTTTTCTTTCCCGCATTGGTACAGGGCATATAAGATAGCTTCTGCAATTACTCGATGAATTGTTATGATTTTTCCAGATAATAAATTTTCAACATATGATAAAGGCATAGACATTTTTATAGCAGCATTATCTATATCATCATTTGGTGAGTACCAGATATTCAACGGGAGATCATTGTAATCATCCCTTGTCGCAATATCATTGTTAGAATTTATTGTTGCAACTATAGTAGAAATAGATATGTTGTGTAACGTAATATACCTATTTATTTCTTTAATCATTTTAGAAGGAACAGTATATTCATATAACAAATCATCAAGATTCATAATGATTATCTTAGATTCGTTAGGAAAATCTTTGTAACTTTGAGATAGTTTACTAAGGAAAATACCCAAACCATCACTTGATCCAGTTATAAAATTGCATAATTGGATAAGAAAACTGCTATCTATCTTTTTAATATCGCCTTTTTCCAATTTGGAAATATATGAAGATGCTTTATCAAATTTTTCAGTAATGGTTTTTGCAGTTATTTTATTTTCAATTCTAAAATTCTTCAATGCCATTCCTATGTCTGGAGTGAGCGGCACTGTTTGAAGAGTAAATATATCACTCATATATTAGCACCTCTTAAACTAAATTATAAATATTGTACCATAATAATATAGAAAGGTCAAATAGAACCGAAATAACCAAAAAAGGTAAAAAATACACAGAAATAAAACAAAAGGTAAAAAATTACCGAAAATATATTGACTTTAAAAAGACATGGTGATATAGTAAGGATACAAAAGGTGATAGGACAAAAGAAAAAGCCAATAGCTGAAATATAAGTGCTGGTAACACTTACAGCTAAAGGCTCATGGTAGTTGTGTGACAAGCCTGGTAAACTTGACACGCTATATAACTGAAATAATATTATCATGGAAAATTCTTTAAGTCAAGCATTGGCGATTCTGCCGATAGCTTTTTCCCAACACTTTTTACAAAATTCGTGGAGAAATCCGTAGGAGTTCTATTATTTATAAGATAGAACATAAGTTCGCGCTTTGACAATTACATAGAGACAAAAGTATAAAATTTTTTTGACCTGTCAGTTCCGATTTTTTCCTAGAATGAGACCATAAAGAACCATAAAGAGACCAGAAAGGGGTGAAATGACGTGGAAATTAACAAACTTCAATTACTGATCCTTTCTATATTAGATGATATGGGAGCTACTACACCAGGCACAGGAATGACAATCCGTGAAATTACAGAGGAAGTCAACAAGTCTGATGATAAACAGTTCACCGAAAGGACTGTGAGAAAAAAAGTATTAAATTTGATCGAACGTGAATATATGGCACATAAGATCAAAAGTGGCAAAGCAAATTTGTATTACATAACTGCCAAGGGCAAGGAAATCAAAGGAGTGTTATTGAGAGATGATGAATAGAACTTTGAAAGATAATATCAGTTTTTTATGTGTGGGTGCTGCCGGTGGCAATGTAGGACAAATGTTAGAGAAGAAAGGATACAAAGCGTACTACATCAATCTTGCAAAGCAGGACTTGGACTTGATACCCAGTCCGAACAAACTGCACATTCCCGGCGGTGAGGGTGCATCAAAGAACCGGACAAAAGCAAAAATGGTACTGTCGGAATCCATTGATGAAGTAATGGACATTGTAGATCAGCAGATCACAGAGGATTACATCTTCGTAGTGTATTCCCTCGGTGGGGGAACCGGCAGCGGTTTAGGTACATTCCTTGCATCCGTGATTGCGGAGAATCCCGATAAAAAAGTAGGACTTGTGATTATTCTTCCAGCTATGGATGAATCCCTGCAGTCCAGGATTAATGCTTATGAAGCACTTACAGAGATCGTTGCATTGAAAAACAGTCTTTGCTCTATCTTTATACTGGACAACAATCAGAGAGAGGACAAGCTGTCTATCAATAGAAGCTATGCAACGCTTTTTGATTCCTTCATTAACATAAGTAACTTTTCCTCTATCAGAGGTGTGATCGATACGGCAGAGCAGAAGACACTTTTGGAGACTTCCGGTGTTGCAATGATACACAAAATTGCACAGGGTGGTAAGACTGAGCTGCTTGCTTCTCTGAACCAAGGTATCTATGCACCGATGGACCCGAACAAGAGGATCAAATACATCGGTCTCTCCCAACCGGATGTAAAGGAGTGCATCAGCATCAGTGATGTAACAGATGTGGTTGGTGAACCGATTGATTCCTTTATAGGATACGGCAACGAGGAAACAGTATTGTACCTTGCCGGGTGCTCATTCCCCAAGGCATATATTGAAAATCTAAAAAATTCTATCAAAGCAGAACAGGAAAGAGTTCAGAAAGTCATGGAAGATGATGACTTGCAGATGGACGAAAATATTAACTTCTTGACTGCTGCCAAGCCGGTAGAAAAGAAGGAACCCGAAAAGAAATTGTCAATGCGTGACAGACTGAGAGCCAGCGCAGGAAAGTAAGAGGATGTAAAAAATGAACAAGACAATCGAAGCAATAAAAAACGGACAGCCGGTAACAACGGCAGAAATTTTTGATGTAGTAAATAATCTTATGATTATTGATTTGAGCATTAGATCGGCGGATAAAAATGTAGTCATGGCAATGCCGGTTAATCGGTGCGAAGAGACAGATGAAGCATACGAATTTTCACAATCCTGCACAAGTCTTGATTCCATGTATAAGCTGAACAAGGCTGACATTTCTGAAATTGAAGCAGAATATTGTGATGAAGCCGATGCTTTCTATGTTACCTGCAAGCTGAAAACTGGTATGGAATTATGGTTACTGGTGGTAAATGCTTCAGGGATGGACAGCCAGTTATCCGATTTCCGTGAAATGGACGTATACGAGCTACACGATTTCTTGGAGGAAACGGTCAGTCGGAAGAACGAGTATTCCTGTATCTCTGCTAGGATCACAGACATATTTGGATTTGATGCAAAAGTGTATCCAAAGAGCGTATACATCAATGATTTGGATGATGACTGGAGACTGCATATCAGCTGTGACACCAGTAGTTATGATGTTCCAGTAGTCGATGATAGTGTGAATGAATTCTACGTGAAAGATACGGATGATTCTACGAGAAAAATCATCGTGAAGCCTTACGGACAGCCGTTCATGGAGATCAGTTTACTTTTCTTCAAGAAAAGCAAGTAAAAAGGAGAACAATATATTATGGAAGGAACACAGACAGTAAGAAGACTGCTCAAAGCAGATAACGGCAAGCTATCACAAGTGCTGGAATATGATTCGGGGAAGAGAGTAGAGATTCCCATAAACAAGGATGGCTCAATCAGATGGCTGCCGGATAAGATGAAAAATCAGTAAAAATATTTTTCCAAACGGAGAATATTAAATATAGGTGGAAGTCCTGATGAGGTATGCTCTCATCCCACCATTGCAAATAACATTAAGTATACGGTGAAATGCCGAGTACTACCTATAAAAACACGGAGGACAAAATAATGGAAAGACCTAGTAACAAACAATGTAAACTTGCAAGATTATTAACAGGAGGCAAGGCAACAGACGAGAGGATATACAAAGAACTTAATAGTATGTCTCAGATGGAATGGAACAAACAGTGTGAAATTTTAAATAATTTCCTGCTTGCTCATGATATGCCGCTGGATGAAGGATGGTCATTGATGCGCAATGATTTTTATAATATTGCATCTGCTAATCATGTGGATAATGCTACTTTGTTTGTGGCATATATGGAGTGGATGTCATTAACGTCAGATTAAGAACAACAAGAAAATCATTCTCCGAACGGAGAATATATTACTACAGAGACCATGCTGCTATGAGAAGACGTAACCTACTGTTGAAGAGGACAGTTACCGTGCAATCGCCAAGGATTAAATGCACATAAAAAATCTCCTAAAGTTATATATCGGTGAGGATGCCGACTACATATTGAACGGAATAACCAGGCACATTGCTATTATGGCGGTGTGCCTAAAATGAGTTGAAAAAATGGAGGAATGAATTATTAGTACAGAAGAACAAATTGATTACTGGGATTTTCTAAATCCATTGCAGAAAAATCAAACAGCAAAATTGGTGGAGAGATATTTCTATGTTGCGACCGGCAGAAACTATTATACTTCGATGATACCAGAGGAAGAAGAGCAGTACGATAGGATGCCAACGCTTGATGAAGTGAATGCAGACACAATGAGAGCCGTAAAGTATGCTAACTTTATAATTCAAAATATTGAAGAAATGAAAGACGCAGATTTGGATGAGGAAGTTCTGAAAAAATCTGTTTGCGGCTTAAATCCTCTTTTAGATAAAATACTGGCATCGAATTTAGCTGATGTACTGAACAGAACAAGTAGTTCGGAAAATACGGATTCATTAGAGGATATATGGATAAAATCTGCGGAAGAAATAAAAGTTCTGTGGATTGATAACTGGAATGGAAGCAGTACAAAACAGAAAAGCCGGCCGGTATGTATGGATGAAGTAGACACTACAAATTTAGAAGCGGGAATGGTTGTAAAAGGATATAAGGAATTATGTGAGCTTCTGCATGAGAAACCGCTGAAATCCGGTAATAACTCTCATAAGGCACAACAGAAAAGATGGGCGAGATATTTCAGAATGGAAAAAGGCAGAGGGAGAAGCCTGGTAATACTAGAAATATATGACGAACCGCTTCCGGTAGAAGATAAAAGGAAAGCCGGTAACAGAAACATCTACCTTAAATATATAGAGACGATTCTGCTGAAGTATATTTACTATAAGAAAGGGCAAGTGTGTTATGCGACCCGAAACCAGTTATGGAGCATCCTTGGAATGATAAATAATAACTATAAAAAGATTCCGGTAAGTGTATTGCAGATGGAACTTGAATATAGCAAGGTGACAAAATGGGAACTGGAAAATTTTTATATGCGCTGCAATTCAAAGCTCAATTCTATTTTATTTTCCGCACTAAATAATCTCAGCAATAGAAGTCTGATAGACTATCAGATTCAGACCATGATAGTCATTCCCAACCATGATAAAAGTGGAGCACCAAGTAGACATTATGTTGCAGATGATAATGAAATCAAAAAGATATTGAAAGTTGAAAGAAGTGTGTTGAATAGTATGGGACTAGAAAGTAAAAATCATGCTGCGTGCACAATGCGTTTAAATGAATTTTACAATGAAGTCAATGCAATGCTGTTTGACTTATATGGGTGGGAACGAAAATATGAAAGAATAAAAATTGTCTTCAATGAAGATGATGTGCAGGAAGCCATTACAAAAAATGAGTATGAACTGAAAATGCTATATCTGAATGAATTGGTGATTGAATCAATAGATAAAAATGCACAGACGGTTTCTGACAATAGAATGAAAAAAGCGTTGATAGAATATGGTGAATATGTAAAAGACTGGCAGAAAGACAACTGGGGGAAAGTACCACGACTACAAGATGTGCAAGAAATATTTACATATCCAAGATACTATGTAGATATTCAGAGAAGCCTATCAAAAAAATTCCTTTTCATTAAGGCAGAAAAAGAAGATTCCGCTAAGAAGGAACAATATGATAAGGAACTAAAGGAGCTATTTGCAAATTTGGGAGTGGAATAAAAAAGACCCCCATTTATACACTCTAATATATTACATACCCTTATATTGGTGCTTTTAAATGGGGGTGTTTTTAGAATCAATGATTTTGTGTAGCGACAACGGAGCGGAACAAATATCATTTGTGGCTGCCACGCAGACACCCACTAAGGAGAATGACATGGATAGAAGTTATAGATTAAAGATGGAAGATAAATTGAATACAAATACTCTGACAAAAGAGTACATATTGAATTGCATAGCAAAGCATGAAAAAAAGATCAATGACCTTGCTTATAAGGAAAAGCAGTACAGATCATCCTATTACAATAATCATAAGTTGGAACTGGATAAGCTGATCGAGTACCGACAACCTTTTGTTGATGTTCTTATGAAGGAGTACAGAATGTCATTGGAGGATATTAAAATTGCATTGCAAGATGTAAAGGATAAAAATATTCCTACCAATGCTGTATGCAATCAGATAAGAGGAATTATTACGAATGGATGCTACTTCCTTGAATAGTGGGTGCTTTACAGCACAAAAAGATTTGTTCCGCTATGGCTACACAAATCTTTCAACGAGAGAATATATCCTATAAGTAGTTGAAAAGTATGAACTTATAGAAGTAATGGGTTCATGAGTAAAAGGTGTATATAAATACTTATTACACTTTGGGTCGTACCGGTCGAACTACGGTACCAAAAAACATAGTAATATTACAATAAATTAGATAGCAAATTTCAACGAAAACGTATCGGAGATAATCTTTATAGACTAAGAGATTCTAAGCCGAAATCAGCTGAAAATCTCTTATGTATTATAAGGATAATTTGGCTATAAATTGTACTTTGAAAATTGAATATAAATGGTTTATAGAGTAAAGTTTTTGTCAGTTGAATAAAAGAAAAAAAGAGAGTACCAACATCTCTGTTATAATGGATTTGACG
>PPYF01208372.1_pt1 | contig 123830 bp, 138 predicted proteins | sample 1559871 | NCBI WGS metagenome assembly PPYF01 (sample SAMN08240021, study PRJNA423297) | Human gut metagenome, whole genome shotgun sequencing project.
TCAGACATCCAACCACAGGCACTGCGAATTTGTAAAAAACGCACTCAAAAAGTGCTCATGTTTGCCACCTGGATTCTTTTAAATATTTGTTTTTCTTTTATTTCTGTCACATACACCTGAAGTCTATTCAAATCACTATACAGTGTGTATGTTTTACTATACTGGTATTTATTCTAACTTTCTGTTTACCACTACAAAAATTGAAAACAAATAACGTTCAACATACACATCTTTTAGATTTTTCAATTTTGTAATTGTCCACACTCTAGACTTCTGGTATATGATAAAAAATAAATAAGCAACCGACAGCACAGCATTGGAATTTTGCCATATTTTGAACAAATTCGCAGCCCAATTGGACGAATGTCTGAGCTTCAAAGTCTTTTGTCTTAAACGAAGCTTCAGAGCGAGTTTTCGTAGGAAATTGGGCGGATCAGCGATTTGTTCAAAATGTGAGCAAAATTCCACCGCTGCGCTGTCGGTTGCTTATTTATTTTTTATCATATACTCAAAATCTACAGTTGGCCATTACAAAATTTAAAATTTCCCTATGAATTGCACAACGCGTATCTTATCCAATACAAATATCGCTACATCCATAAACAAATGTGCCAACAGTGTACTAACGATCACGCCATTTGACTTTAATAAGAAATCAGAGGAAAATCCATACCAACAGATAAATCCAGAATAAGCGCCCATTAAAATCAGCAAAGGCAGGTATTTCACGACGCTTTTTAAAGATTCCTTGATGTAATCAAGCGTTGAATCGAAATAGACAAAACGACCGATCGCAAGCATCACAAAATAAAAGATCAAAGAATCATAATTTGAATCGTTATAAATAAATTTTATGTATAACAAGATCAGAATGATATAAAAGGCAGAGATCAGTCGTACGGAGGCTTTTTGTTCGGATGAGATCGTTTTCAGATGAACAAAGATCCGATCAAACCAGAATGTTAAAAATACAGAACATACTAGAAATACCATCAACAAAATATCTTGATATTTATTCCAGAAATAAGCCGCCTGAGGGATCCTTTCATCGAGGACATAATAAAGAGAAAGGAAGATCAGCACGGAGGTGCTTGAAAATACCATTTCATAAAAGCTTTCAATCCAGCTGATAACTTTTGTTTTATGTGTTTGTTCAATTTGTGCAAGTTCAACTTCTGTTGGATTTTCAATATTGATCTTATAATGTTTTTGAAGCTTTGCGGTAAGTAAAACGATGGCGAGGACAACAATCAGGCCGATCAAAGAAACAGCCATGAAGCTGCCGGCATTTTGTGCATTAAAATAATGTGTAACGTAATATTGTGATTGTGACATATATAATCCCTTCTTTAAACTAAAATAATGATATGAACATCAAATGATCTCACTCAACACATATTTTAACACCTTTTTAGGTAAATTCAATGGATACTATATTTCATCATAAAAACTTAAGAAAGTTTTTTGAACAACAGAAAGGCAGTGGATTTGTGTGAGAAATTTATCTATAGACTTGTGAGCAGAGACTGGACAATGTTATAATATAAACAGCACATTTTTTGAAAGTGGTGAGAGAAGATTGAAGAAATCAGTAAGGATCGCAGCAATGATATTTACCATTTTCGCTATATTGATAGCGGTAGAAATTATCATATCTTATAAATGTCTGACTGTTACGGATTACAAGATTAAGTCTGATAAGATCAAGGAAACGACCAAGATCGTATTAATATCGGATCTTCATAATAGTCAGTTTGGAAGCAAGAATAAGCGCTTAGTGGATAAAATTCAAAAACAAGATCCAGATCTTATCTTGATGGATGGAGATATGTTGAATGAAGATGGGAAGAATGCACAGACAGCAGTAGAATTTATAAGTGCATTGAAAAAAACAGCACCAGTATATTACGCATTGGGGAATCATGAGATTGCGTATAGACAGCGCAGGGATAAGAATCTATATCAGAAGTTACAGAAAGCAGGTGCGAAGGTTGTAGAGAAAGAATATGAGGATATAAAGGTAAGAAGCAACAAGATTCGGATTGGAGGCCTTTATGAGTATGCATTTGCAGTAGATGGGGCTGGAAATATGGTTAAGAAAAGTATTCCGTCCAAAGTAAGAGATTTTTTGATGGATTATGAGAACACAGATGCATTTAAGATCATGTTGTCTCACAGACCAGATAGTTTTGTTTTTGGGCAGGCAGCAGATACATGGAAGATCGATCTGGTAGTCAGTGGGCATGTACATGGTGGACAGGTAAGAATTCCAGGTAAAGGAGGTCTTTACGGAGGAGATCAGGGATGGTTTCCTGAATATACGGATGGAATCCATCATTTTAAGACAGTGAATCATATGATCATTACAAGAGGACTTGGAAGTGATAAGGAAAAACTACCAAGATTTCACAATATTCCAGAGGTTGTAGTGGTCCGACTTGAAAAACGTTAGAACAAAGAGGGTGAGAGGATGAAGAAATATCAGATTGCAGATTTTATTTTTGGAATTCATATGGAAGAATCGTTAGAAATTCCAGAGAATTTTAAAAAATTTTTGATTGATACTGATGAAGAAGTACAAGTGGAATATTTCCTTGAGGTTGTGGATAAATTACCAGAGTTGGATGGGGAATGTGTATCACAAAGAATTGATCTGAAAGTATATAAGAAAGACAATTTGGAATACCGCCGGATGAATTTTATGGGAATGGAAGAATCCTACGGACAATATGAAGAAATTTCACAAGATCAGGTAAAATTGTACTTAAAACGGGAATTTGTGCATATGATAAATGTTGATACAGTCTTTGTATCTCTTTTTGCGATGGAAAAAAGAATGTTGGCAAAGGATGCGATGGTATTGCATTGTTCTGTACTCAAAGTGAAATCAGGAGTGATCTTATTTAGCGGACCAAGTGGAATTGGTAAGTCAACGCAGGCAGGATTGTGGACGAAGTATCGGAAAGCAAGAGTTATCAATGGTGATAGAACTTTATTAAAAAAAGAGAATGGCAGATGGATGTCTCTTGGATGGCCAATCTGTGGTTCTTCAGAGATCTGTTATAATGAAGCTTATCCTGTGAAAGCAGTCATTTTTCTTGGACAAGCAGAGGAGAATGATGGAAGGAGACTTCGTTATTTTGATGCGATCAAGGCAATGATCAGTCAGATCACAGTGAATGGATGGAATCCGCAGTTTGTGGAGAAAATATGGAATCTTACAGAAGATTTCGCGGCTCAGATCCCGGTGTTTGAGTATGGATGTAACATGGAAGAAGCGGCAGTAGATACTTTAGAGAATCTGCTTTTGGATATTTTAGAATAAAGGAGCATGTAAAGATGAACTTAACCAATGTATTTATAGATATATTAAGAAGTGCTATGACGCAGACTTCCTGTGATATGATAGAGGGACTTTCTACACAAGACTGGGAGAAGATCTATGATATTAGTCAGAAACAGCAACTGGCACCGATGATCTATCAGCAGATTTTTTCAAATGAATCATTTCAAAATAGTGATCCAGGGTTTCAGCAGTTCTGGAAGGGAGATACGATCGATCAGGCAGGAAATCAGGCAAGAAAAAGTATTCTGTTTTTGATGTTGTTTGATAAAATGCGCCAGAATGGATTGACTCCATTGATCGTGAAAGGAATTGTTTGCAGAGATCTATATCCAAATCCAGATCTTCGAATATCCAATGATGAAGATCTTTATATCCCAAGAGATCAGTTTGGGAAGATGGATGAATTTTTGCAGGCAGAGGGATTTATGAGAGAAGAACTGATCAAGGATAAAGTTTATCAGGAAGTTCCATATCAGAATCCAAGGAATGGATTATATTTTGAACTGCATATGGATCTGTTTCCTCAGGAATCCGGAGCGTATGGGCATTTTAATCAATTATTTGAAGATGCGTTTGATACTTGTATGGAAACAGATATTCAAGGGAGTAAAGTATTGACGCTGAATCCAAAACAGCATTTTTTATATCTTGTATGCCACAGTCTGAAACATTTTCTTCATAGTGGATTTGGAGTCAGACAGGCATGTGATCTATTATACTTTGCGAAGAAATACCACGATCAGTTAGACTTTCATGAGATCAGGAATATCATGAAAGAATATCATATGGATTCTTTTGCTATGAATGTATTGGATATTGGAGTCTGCTATCTTGGATTTACTTGGGAGGAGCTAGGGCTTTCAAAACCGTCTGATGTAGAAATTGACTGCACAGCATTATTGGATGATATGTTAGATGGTGGTATTTTTGGACAAAATGATATGAATCGTGTACATAGTGCAAATATTACGTTGAATGCAGCAGAGAATGAATCAGTCAATGCAGCTTCCGGGATCCTGGCTTCTTTATTTCCAGGGAAGGAATATATCAAGACGAACTATCCATATTCAAGGAACTATCCGTTTTTACTGCCAGTGGCGTATTTACACAGGATATTTAAATACTTAACTCATCGTAACACAGATGCGGTCAATACAGGAGAAAAAAGCAGTGCACAGATTGGGATGGAACGTGTCAAATTATTAGAGAAATATAAGATTGTAGAGAAATAAATATAAAAGTGAAAAGAGGTGATTCCTCATGCTGGATCAGGAGAAATTTTTTAACACATACAAAGTACAGGAAGCATTTGAGGATTCTGGACTTTCCTGGGATACGCTTGAGAGGATTTATGAGGATTATACGAGACGTTTACCAGAGATGAAAAAGATTGCAGATCGTTTACAGGATGAGATATCAAAAGTAATAGATTTTCATGTACATTCAATTCATAATCGATGTAAGGATCCAGAGCATTTGATTGAGAAGATCATACGGAAAGTTGGAGTTGAAAAACGTCAGAAATATAAAAATATTAATGAACGGAATTATCTGAGGATCGTGCGTGATCTTATGGGTATCCGAATTTTGATCTTATCAAAAGAAGAATGGCGTACGGTACATGACTTTTTGCTGAAAGTTGATGAAGATTCCAGATATGATATGCATATGGCGGAGATGCCAAGGGCTTATATCCGTTATGGGGATCGTGACATTTTTAATTATACGATTCATAAAGAATATACAGATAAGGGATATCGTTCACAGCATTATATTTTTAAATATGGGAATTATTATTTTGAAGTACAGGTACGAACGATCGCTGAAGAAGTATACGCAGAATTTGACCATTATGTAAAGTACCCATATCGTGAGAATAATCATTTTCTAAAGCGGTATACAAGTGTTGTGGCAGAATTGTTGAATTCTGTGGATGAGATCATTTCGACATGTTTTCAGTTTGGAGAAGCAGGCTGGCTTGACATTGAGAAATATTTTGCACAAGACAGCTACAGTGACTTGCAGAGAATGTCGAAAGAACCGCATAAGAGAGAACAAGAACAGATTCCAAGAGCCAATGACGGAGTGATCGATGCTCAAAGTTATATGAATCGGATGATCTTAAGAAAGGGATAAACCAGATGGAGAGATATGACGACGGATTCGCAGAAGAAAGACAACGGATCGAACGATTAGTAGAGGAGATCATTGCTGGAGAACATAAGATTGATAAACTGCCGAATTCTTCCGCAGGATTTAGTGGAGCTGCACAGGCAGAATATTTTTCGAAGGCAAGATATCATTTAGAATCGGATGTAAGTAATCTGATCGTGAATCATAAACAGCAACTGGATGAATTACAATTGTTAAAGATGATAAAGGGGCAAGAATGATAGAACACAATTTATTTGAGATGGAAAATTACAGAGAGCTGATTGATGAGGTCGGTGTCGATAAATTCCGTGAACGGTTTGAGGAACTGCAGAAGACAGCGATGGAATTTATTGAAATGGCAGGATTTTCTGAGACATCTTACTGCAATGAAAGAATTTTAATGCAGGTGATCCTTGATTATTTTATGGATGTGATGCGTTTAAAGGAATTTCATAGTATTGAGAGGATCCGCACAGAAAAGCTGTTTGCATACACGATTTCCTGGATCGTTCGGAGAAAACCAATTCAGTTTCGGGATTATTCCGAAGAAGAGAGAGATATTTTTATCAATGAACGTTTTGCTGCATATTTGCTTATCAATGAATGTCTGATGTGTGGAACGAAACATTTTGTACAGGAGGCTTATGCGGAAAAATTAGTAGAATATACAGAAATGCTGCTATATTATTTCAAATACCGCCAGTGCGATCCAAAGACATTAGAACTTTTGATCGAATCATTTAAGATGGGTGGACTTGTGCATTAGAAAGAAAGGGAATTTAGGTATGGGAATCCTTGTTTTTGATGTGGGAACCTCGAGTATGAGAGGTGCATTGCTAAACGATAAGGCAGAGATTTTATGCCAGTTTCACAGAAAATATCATCCAACCTTTTATTCTTCAGTCAAGGTAACGCAGGACCCAGAAATATGGAGAAAAGCATTATATGATATAGCAAGAGATGTGGGTGACTGGTGTAAGGATCAGAACGAAGAAGTAGAGATGATTTCTTTGACGGCACAAAGAACATCGATCATACCAGTTGATCATAAAGGAGATCCATTATGTGATGCTGTGATGTGGCAGGATAAAAGGAATATTGAAGTTTGTACGAGGCTTTCTGCGATGAATGGACAGATCATCAGAAAAAGCGGTACAATGGTGAATCCTGTATTTTCAGGGAGTAAGATGGCATGGCTTAAAGAGACACAACCGGAGATTTATAAAAAAGCAGACAAGATTTTTGTTGTTGCAGATTATTTGTTATATCATATGACAGGGCAGAGAAAACTTGATCGTACTTATGCTAGCCGGTCTCATTTGATGAATTTAAGAACCGGGCGGTGGGACAGCATGCTTCTTGATATCTTTGGAATTGAGAAGAATAAGCTTTGTGATCTGATCGACCCAGGAGAACTTCATGGATATACAAATGAGAAATTTGCGGCAAGTACAAGACTTAAGACGGGAATTCCAGTCTATTCGGCTGGTGGTGATCAGCAGTGCAGTGCGCTTGGGATAGGAATTTATGAAGAAGGTGACATGGAGGTTACAAGTGGAACGGGCGCATTTATCATAGGGATCACAGAGAAGGTACCAATTGTGCTTGTGGGTAATCCGATCATTAATTATTCCGCAGTAAAAGGAAAATATATTGTAGAAGCAAGTATCTTAACATGCAGTGCGGCATTTGACTGGTTTTGCAATAATTTTTATAAAGAAGTGAATGGAGATATTTATCAAAAGATCGATCAGGAAATCTCACAGTCTCCACCAGGAGCCAATGGATGTATGTTGCTTCCATTTTTTCAGGGAAGGGCAACACCACAGTGGAATCCAAAAGCAACTGCATCATTTACAAATGTAACGCTGAGTACGACAAGAGGCGATATGGTGAGAGCTTTGTTGGAAGGGATCGCTTATGAGATCCGCAACAATTTAGACATTGTGGAAGGTCAGATTGGCAAGGCAGAGCAGATTCATATTGGTGGTGGCTTGAGCAACAGCCATGAATTTAATCAGATTCAGGCAGATGTCTATGGAAGAAAACTGATCCATTATCAGCATAGGGAAGCAGGGATCATTGGAGCATGGACAAGCACAATGGTGGAAAGTGGGAAAGTTTCAGATCATAAGGAAGCTCTAGAACGGGCAGGTAGGAATAATTCATTACAGATTTATGAACCTGTTGAAAAAAATATTGAGAAATATCAGGAACTTCGAGCAGATATGAACCATTTATACCAAAAAATATATTAGGAATAAACAAGAATATTTATAAAAAACTGAACCACTGTAAAAGGGGCAACTCATAGGAGTAATTTATGAGTTGTCTCTTTTTTTGTACATTTTAAACAAAATGTATGGGTTTGCACTTGTGTGCATATGGATTGTATTTATGGAAGAACAATATATTTATAAATGTCAATCTAAAATATTTATTTTGCACATATGTGCAAAGATTGAGAATTTGTTGCACGGGTGTGCAGCGAATGATAAGATGTAAACAACTTAAGGAGATGCACATAAAAGCAACATAGAAAATATGGAGAATGAATTAGGAGGAACCAAATGAGTGAAGTAATCGAAGCAAGAAACATTAAGTTGAATGTAGACGCATCTGACTGGAGAGATTCCATGGTCAAATCAGGACAGCTCTTAGTAGATAGCGATTATATTACAAAAGATTACATTGATCTGACGATCAAATGTGTGGAAGAAAACGGACCATATATCGTTATCATTCCAGGACTTGCATTATCTCATTCAAGACCAGATGTGAGTGTAAATAAAACAGGATTAAGTTTGATTACATTAAGCAAGCCAGTCTGTTTTGACTGTGATAATGATCCAGTAGACATTGTTCTTACTCTGGCAGCAACTGACGACACATCTCATCTGCAGAAACTTCAGTCTATGGCTGAGTTTATCTCAGATGAAGAGAACATTGAATTTATTAAAAACGCAAAATCAGCTGAGGAAGTTGCCAAAGCGATCAATGAATTTGAACCAGAAGAGTAAGAAGGGAGAAAGAGGATGGAAATATTAAACACAGTATTTACATTTGTATCGAACAATATTTTGACGAAAGCGGAGTTCTTCGTAGGACTGATCGTCTTAGTTGGATACATCTTATTAGGAAGAAAATGGTATGAAACACTAGCAGGTTTCTTAAAAGCAGTTGTAGGTTACATGATCTTAAATGTAGGTTCTGCCGGACTGATCAATACGTTCCGACCAATCCTTGCCGGATTGAACCAGAAGTTTCATTTGAACGCAGTAGTTATTGACCCGTATTTCGGATTGAATGCAGTAAATGCAGCACTTGAAAACATCGGATTATCGGCAGCATGGACTATGACATCCTTGTTACTAGCCTTTATCTGGAACATCATCTTATTGATCTTCCGTAAATTTACAAAACTTCGTACGTTACTGTTAACTGGACATATCATGGTACAGCAGGCAACAACTGTAACATGGATCGTATTCTTATTTATCCCAGGACTTCGTAATATTTGGGGAGCTGTAGCAGTCGGAATCTTAGTCGGTACATACCAGGCAGTATTTTCTAACTTAACAGTTGAACCAACAGATCGTTTAACAGACGGTGAAGGTGGATTCGCGATCGGACATCAGCAGATGTTTGCAATCTGGTTAGCAGACAAGATCGCACCAAAGATCGGTAAAAAAGAAGATTCTATTGAAAATATCAAACTTCCAGGATTCTTACAGATGTTTAGTGACAATGTAGTATCCACATCTGTATTAATGTTCATATTCTTTGGAATCATTATGTTAGTACTTGGGGAAGATTTCATGAGAAGTTTAGATGACACATTCTCACAGACAACAGCATTTGGATTCTATATTTTCTCTAAAGCATTAAGCTTTACTGTTTACCTAAACGTATTACAGGCAGGTGTTCGTATGTTCGTTGCAGAACTTACAGAATCATTCAAAGGTATTTCAGACAAACTGCTTCCAGGAGCAATCCCAGCAGTAGACTGTGCGGTAGCTTATGGATTCGCACCAGCAAACGCAGTAACAGTAGGTTTCTTCTGTGGAGCACTTGGACAGTTCTTAGCGATCGCAGGACTTTTGATCTTCCATTCACCAGTTATGATCATCGCAGGATTCGTACCATTATTCTTTGATAACGCAAGTATCGCAGTATATGCAAACCACAGAGGTGGAGTTAAAGCAGCCATGATCTTACCGTTTATCAGTGGAATCATTCAGGTATTAGGAGGAGCTGTTTGTGCTTACGTTTTACAGTTAGTAGCATTCGGTGGATGGCATGGAAACTTCGACTTCTCAACGATCTTCCTTGCAGTATCTTATATTGTTAAGTATTTAAAGGTACCTGGAGTTATCCTTTGTGTTATCGCAATGTTAGTTATTCCTCAGATTCAGTATGCGAAATCTGATAAAGAAAAGTATTTCACAGTAGGTCAGGAAGACGACGAGTACTAAAAAGCAATATCAAATCAATTTTTAATAAAACAATCAATCAGCCAAAATTCAGGAGGTATTTATTATGAAAATCAAAGCAATCGCAGCATGTGGAAATGGAATGGGATCAAGCCAGATGATCAAAATGAAGATCAACAAAGTATTCAAAAGATTAGGAATTGATGCAGAAATCGGACATATGAGTGTTGGAGAAGCGAAAGGTGTAGCAAACAATTACGATATGATCTTTGTATCTGAAACATTTACATCGCAGTTTAGAACAGGAAAAGATACAAAAGTCATTGGACTTAAAAACTTATTATCAGAAAAAGAAATCGAAGCAAAGATCAGAGAAGCATTAGATATGCCTGCAGAATAAATCGGGGTGAGATAGATGTACGATATCAAAAAAAGGCCATTAGGGATATATGAAAAAGCTCTTCCAAATGATTTCACATGGCTTGAAAAAATGCAGGCAGCAAAGCAGGCAGGATTTGATTATATCGAGATTTCTATTGATGAATCTGATGAGAGATTAGCACGACTTGATTGGAGTGATGAACAGATCGAAGAAATCCGCTCTTATATGAAAGAGACAGGGATCATCATTCCAAGCATGTGCTTAAGTGGTCATAGAAGATTCCCATTTGGAAGCAAGAACAAAGAAATAAGAGATAAAGCATTTGAGATCATGGAAAAAGGAATCATCTTAGCACAGAAGTTAGGAGTCAGAGTAATCCAGCTTGCAACTTATGATGTATATTATGAAGAATCTGATGAAGAAACAAAAGCTTTATTCTTAGAAGGAATGAAAAAATCAGTCGAGATGGCAAGCCACGCAGGAGTGATCCTTGCAATGGAAATCATGGATACGCCATTTGTTGGAACAATTCTTCGTGCAATGCACTATATCAAAGAAATCCGTTCCCCATATTTTAAGATTTATCCAGATATGGGAAATCTGACGCAGTTTTCAGCGGATGTTGAGAGTGAATTTGAACTTGGAATCAGTGAAACGGTAGCGATCCATGTCAAAGAGACAAACCCTGGAGTATTTAAATGTGTTCCATTTGGAGAAGGAACCGTAAGATTTACAGACATTTTTAAAAAATTAAAAGATTTAAATTACACAGGAATGTTCTTGATCGAAATGTGGGCAGATAACACAAAGAAACAAACGATGGAAGAAGCAGTTGAAACAATCAGGCAGGCACGCTTATTTGTAGAAGATAAGATGGAACAGGCAGGGATCAAAGTACCTGCATAAGGAGGAAATCATGTATCGAATGGTAGTGACCGATCTTGATGGAACATTATTAAACAATAAAAAACAGGTTTCAGAGGCCAATGTAAAGGCAATTCAAAACCTAAAAGATCAAAATATAACCTTTGTTATGGCAACAGGACGATCAGATGTTATGACGAGAGCATACACAAAACAATTAAAAAATGTCGATATTGTCATTGGGTGTGATGGAGCTGTCATTCGAAACATTAGGACCGGAGAAATCTTATGTGAAAATCATTTAAGAAGTGAAACCTGTCATACGACATTTGAAATTTGTAAAAAATATGGATTACAGTATTATGTCTTTGCAAAAGATGAACTGGTATCCGATGATCCTCAGAATGAAAGATTTCTGATCCATCAGAAATTCAATCAGACTGTAGAGGAAGATGAAGAGATACCAATGAAGATTGTGAATGATTTAAATGAATATGTAAACGATCATATCATTTACAAGATCGTTGTAAGTCACAATGACACAAGTTATTTAGATAAAGTAGCTGAAGTGATCAAAAAAGAAACGGATGCAGATGCCATTCGTTCTGGGAAAAAAGTTCTTGCAGTCAAGGCGATGGGAGTTTCCAAAGCAGAAGCAATCAAAAAGCTTGCACAAAAGTTAGGCATTTTGATCAAAGATATCATCGCATTTGGTGATGAAGTAAATGATATTGAGATGCTTACGCTGGTTGGACTTGGAATCGCAATGGAAAATGCAGATGATGTCGTGAAAGAGGCAGCAGACCAGATTGCAGGAAACAATGATCAGGACGGCGTAGGAAAAGAATTAGAGAAAATATTTGGAAATGCAGGAAAGTAAGAAAGGAGTTAAGAAGATGCTGGATGAATTAAAACAGCAAGTATACGAAGCAAATATGGAATTACCGGCAAAAGGACTGGTAACTTATACATGGGGAAATGTCAGTGGGATTGACAGAGAACGTGGTTTGTTTGTCATTAAGCCAAGTGGTGTTGACTATGAAAAACTAACACCAGATATGTTAGTTGTCATGGATTTGAATGGGGAAAAAGTTGAGGGAGATTTAAATCCTTCCTCTGATACACCAACTCATATCGAACTTTACAAAGCATTTCCAGAAGTTGGTGGAATCGTTCATACACATTCTCCTTGGGCGACTTCATGGGCACAGGCAGGAAGAAGCATTCCATGTTATGGAACAACACATGCCGATTATTTCTTCGGAGATATTCCATGTGCACGATCTTTAACAGCCGATGAGATCAACGGAGAGTATGAAAAGAATACAGGGATTGTGATCGCAGAAACATTTGAAGGAAAAAATCCAATCTATGTACCAGGTGTTTTATGTACAAAACATGGCCCATTTTCATGGGGAGCAGACGCAGCAGAAGCAGTTCATAATGCAGTTGTTATGGAAGAAGTAGCAAAGATGGCATACCGCTGTGAACATCTGAAAAAAGATATTGAGGAAGCACCACAAGTATTACAGGACAAACATTTCTTCAGAAAGCATGGAGAAAATGCTTATTACGGAAATGACTTATAGGATATAGAGATAGAAGATTTCGGATAGAAAAGGAGATCAAGGTTATGAGTAAAATTAGTGAAATGACAAGAGAAAGCTGGATTGAAAGCACATTCCCAGAATGGGGAACATGGTTAGTAGAAGACATTGAAAATGAAATAGTAGCACCAGGAAATGTAGCAATGTGGTGGCTTGGATGTACAGGTGTATGGTTTAAAACACCAGCTGACACAAACATTACGATCGACTTATGGTGTGGAAATGGGAAACGTACACATGGTGATGGAAAAATGAAAGTCGGACATCAGATGGCAAATATGTGTGGTGGACGTGCAATGCAGCCAAACCTTCGTAATGTACCATTTGTAATTGATCCATTTGCATTTAAGAAAGTTGATGCAGTATTAGCAACACATTATCATCAGGATCATATGTCTGCAGAATGGGCAGCACACGTGATCAACAGTGGAATGACAACAACAGATGAAAACGGAAAAGAAATTCCAGTACCATTCATCGGACCTAAGAAATCCGTAGAATTATGGCAGAAATGGGGAGTTCCAGCAGACCGTTGTATCACAGTAAAACCTGGAGATTCCATCAAGATTAAAGATATCGAGATCATTGCGTTAGATTCCTTTGACAGAACATGTATCGTAACAACAGACTCTACAGGTCCAGACAGAGAAGAATTAACAGGTGTATGCCCAACAGATATGGATGACAAAGCAGTTAACTACTTAGTTAAGACACCAGGTGGAAATATCTATCATTCTGGAGATTCTCATTTCTCTATCTATTTTGCAAAACATGGAAAAGATTACGATGTAGACGTAGCATTCGGATCCTTCGGAGAAAACCCTATCGGTATGCAGGATAAGATGACATCCATCGATGTATTACGTATGGCTGAAAACTTACAGTGCAAAGTTGTTGTACCTATTCACTGGGATGTATGGACAAACTTCCAGGCTGATTGTGATGAGATCAAAGTATTATACGACTTCAAGAAAGATCGCAATGAATATAAATTCCATCCATTCTTCTGGCAGGTTGGAGGAAAATATACATATCCTGCAGATAAAGATAAAATCTACTATCATCACAGAAGAGGATTCGAAGACTGCTTTGAAGCACCACAGAACATCCCATTCCGTTCTTGCTTATAGGAAGAAGGTGGCATAATGAAAGTATCAAAGAAAGTTATTGGAAACTTAGAAAAATGCTATTCTGTTGCGCCTTTAACTTACAAAGGAAAGAAACATATGCTCGTAGCAGCAGAAAAAGTAAACCAGTGCCGTTTATATGATCTTGAAGGAAATCAGGAAGAAGTAATTTGGGAAGGACCGGGAGGAACCATGTCAATGGTTCAGGTCCCTGGCTCCGACGGACAGTTTTTAGCGACACATAAATTCTACTCTCCAAATGATTCCAAAGAAGCAAAGATCATCTTAGCTTACCCGGAAGACGGAAAATGGAAGGTAAGAACACTAGCAGAGCTTCCATTTGTGCATCGTTTTGATATTATTTCAAGAAATGGAGTAAACTATGTGATCGCATGTACTTTAAAATCAGGACATGAATACAAAGAAGACTGGAGAAGCCCAGGAAAGATTCAGGTATGCGTTCTTCCAGAAGATTTAAGTAGTGTTGATGAAGAACATCCATTAAAGTTTGAAGTATTAAAAGAAGGTTTATTAAAGAACCATGGATACTGCAAAGCAGAAGTTGATGGAGTTTTAAGATCTTATGTTGCAGCAAATGAAGGTGTTTTTGAATGTATACCACCAGAATCAGAAGAAGGAACATGGGAAATCAAACAGATCTTAGATGAAGCAAGCAGTGATATGGCATTTGCAGACTTTGATAATGATGGTGAATTAGAAATGTTAACAATCTCACCATTCCATGGAGAGAAGATCAGCATTTTCAAGAAACAGGATGGAGAATTCAAGAAAGTCTATACTTATGAAAAAGATGCTGAATTCGCTCATGGAATCTGGAGTGGAGAGATCGCAGGAACTCAGGGTGTTTTAATTGGACACAGAAAAGGGGAGAGAAATCTGTTATTCTTCCGATGTACAGATCCTGAAAAATTAACATTTACAGCAGACCTTTTAGATAGTGATATCGGACCAGCAAATGTACTTCATTACACGAATGATGGTGAAGATTATATCTTATCTGCTAACAGAGAAATTGATGAAATCGCATTGTATAAAGTGGAAAAATAACTACAACTGCAGGAAATCTGAGAATGATAATTAACAGATTGTGTACTGGACTGATATATAGCAATGCGGTATAATAAAAAGTGCTTTGGATAATGAATGGGAGGTGGAAAACAATGAAGGAATATGATTCACTTAGCGATAACGAAAAGCGCAACATGCTTGCCAGTGTTGCAAACCTCTATTATAATGCGGAAATGACTCAGAATCAGATTGCGGAACGTTTTTTTACCTCACGTTCTAAGATTTCAAGAATGCTAAAAGAGGCAAGACAGCTTGGAATCGTAGAGATCAAGATTTTAGAGCCATGGGACCGCAATGTAGAGCTGGAACAGGAATTTATGAGAAGATTTGCGTTGAAAGATGTGAGAGTGATTTCTGTCAAAGAAGCAAATAATACGATGGTCCTTCAGAAATTGGGTGAAGTTGCAGCATACTATCTAGATAATCTATTAAATGATAATATGATTCTTGGAATTTCATGGGGGAATACAATGTATCATACTGTCAAAGCGGTCAAGACAAGTAAGAATATCCCGATCACAGTCGTACCGATCATGGGAGCAGCCAATGTAAGGACTCCAGAGAGAGATTCCTTGGATCTTTCGAAAGAACTTGCCTATGCATATGGTGGAACGTATCACTACATTTATGCTCCGCTTTTTGTGAATTCGGAAGAAGTCAGGGACAGTCTTGAACAAGAGCCGAATATTAAAGGATGTTTAGAGCTTGCAAGGAATGCAGATATCATTCTAACCAGTGTTGGTTCTATCGTATATAAGAGTTGGAAATCTTATTTAAGTACCAGAGATTTATATAATCTTGAGAAGAAAGGTGCGATTGGACATATCGGAGGACATTTTTACGATATGGAAGGAAATGAAGTCATAACACCGTTTGTTAATAAGATGATCGGTCTTGGTATTGAGGATATCAAGAACACAGAGAATGTGATCTGTGTCGCAGGACTGGAGATGAAGGCAGAAGCGATTCTTGGAGCTGTGAGAGGCGGATATATTAATACACTGATCACAGATGAAGAGGCAGCGAAGGCAGTGCTTGCATTATGTAAATAATATTTATATCATATTAATAAAAAAAGACTGTAAAATAAGTTAGTCAGACTTATTTTACAGTCTTTTTTATTACGATTATTTAGTTTTTACACCTTTAGAACCAGACCAGTTAGAATAATAAGTTTTACCACTAGATTTCAATATTGTGCGGATTCTTACATAATATTTTTTCTTGGATTTTAGTTTTTTTATTGTTACACTTGTTTTTTTGTATCCAGAAACTTTCTTGATCTTACTCTTAGAGAAATTCGTTTTTTCACTGTACTGAATCTGATAACCAGAGATTCGTTTTGCTGGCATTTTGGTGGAAAGCTTTTTCCAACGGACAGTGAATGATTTTTTCTTAGCTTTTACAGATCTTAAGCTGCAGTTTTTAGGAAGAATCTGATAAGAAATCATTTTACTTCCCGTATAGTCACCACGGAAATTAATCTGAGCCTGATAGGTACCAACATTTTTTCCAGTTTTCTTATAGATGATCTCATAAGAAGAAGGAGAAAGTTTTTTGCCATTGCGATCTGTGATCGTGACAGATGGTTTTAGAACTTTTCCATTGTAGGTGTTTTTGGTAATTGTATAAACAGCAGGCTTTGCAATTGTCTGTACAAGCTGGCTGTCATTACAAATACTACATCGTTTTATGATACTTCCATCCTGAGTTGGTGTAGCTTCGGTTCGTATATTTTTATAGTGATGAGATTCACATTTTTCAACATGAATCTTGATGACAGCGGTGGAAGCAAGATTATCATTTGTCATAAAAATATCTGGTTTTGAAGCTGTTGCATAGCAGTTTTCGTCAATCACATATTCAAGGTAAATCGTTCCAGGTGCTTTTGCATTTAAGCTCACTTTTCCAGTACGGTCTGTTGTGAGTGTTGCAACTTTTCCAGAAGTATCTTCATGGCCTGCGGCATCGGTTAAGATCCAATGCCCCCGATTCTGGTTAAATCCGATATAATCAGTACCAGCAGCATTGATTCCTTTTAGTTTGATATCAGAAACATTCATAGAGGTACCTGCGGGTAAGTTTTTATGATTTGTATTATCAGCAGTCTCGATCCGGGATAATGCCCGTGTAGAGATCAGACCGTCATAAGTAATGTTGATCGTCTTTAAATTAACACTGTAAGTAGCACCTGCGGATGACATCGGAATATATTGGGCAGTATTTGATAAAGCATAACGAAATGCCTGTTTTGTATCAGCATTTGAGGCAAAACTGCTCCATGTAACTCCACGGTTTGTATCTTTGATATTTAAGTTATCGGTAAGATAAGTTTTTAAATCTTCCCTGGCACTGATACTGCTGCTTCCAAAAGTACCTAAAGTTGCGGTTGCAGCATCAGCTTCATCATTGCTTGCATTGAGAACATGTTCTAATAACATCACTTTATAAGTAAGGATCACAGGACAGTTGTAAGTTGTCACTTCTTCGCTGTCAGAAGTGGTTCTTTTCATTTTGATCGCACTGTAAGCAGGAAGGGAAATGGATGATTTGTCTTCTTTTTTCTCTGTTTTGCTGACAGAATCTTCTTTGGACCAGCCTTTTTCTACGGTATTGGAATAATCAAATGTGTAATCCACAGAACCACTTGCAAAGGCTCCAAAGTTTACATTTGTTCCGACAGTTACGGAATGTCCCATTGTGTAAGAAGAACTTCCGCTGATATTACTTGTATGGGATACTGTATTTTCTGTACTTCCGGTATATTCAGCATTGGCACTCTGAGGAGTATCATTCGTAAAACTAGAAACAAAAGATTCGTTTTTATCAGAACCATCACTTCTTGTACGGATATAAGTAGTTCCAGTGTCTTCCTGAAGAACAGGGCTTACCTTGAAATCATAAAAGACAGCGATCAAGGCACTTCCATGTCCGCGTCGCCTGTTATCACCTTCAGATCTGTTCAGGCTCAAAATAGACCAAAAGACATCCTGCGTTGTATTATTTTCAAGAGACTTGAAGCTGTGAGTTGCACTTTTATCACTCCAATCCCAGCCTTTTTTATTGCTGCTGCTTGTATGCTGAGCCAGATAATATTCATATAATTTTTTACGGATATCTGTATTTGCATTACTAAGAGAATTACTATAATTAAAGCCGTTGCGATGAATATGCCATACATAACCGCCCTTATATTCATTATTGGATATTTTACCAGTGTTATTATATTCAGCAATCGTAGAATAACGCATAGCTTCCATTCTTGAGCTGTAATTGCTGGTACCAGACTGCGATTGACGATTTCGGTGAAGTATATAAGCGATGTCAAACCAGTCTTCTGCCGAAGTTGCATTTGGTGCACCAGATTTGGTGGAAGCATTTGTCTTTGTATGACTGCCACTAAGCATATCCTGATAAAATTTCAGCTTACTGGAGTTGAACGCATTCGATCTTACATTAAATGCGACAGAGTTTCCACTACATACTCCAGCAGATTCTTTTAAAGTTAAAGTATCAGGAACAGATGCAGGAGAAGCTGCCGATACATTAAATGCAGGGGAAATCCCGCTTAATAAAAATGATATGGAGAGAAAAGAAGAAAATATCCTCTTACCCCATAAGTTTTTCAGATTCTTTTTCATATATAAGACCTCCTTCACATAAAAATACCTTATTATCTCTGGTTTTATTTTATGAAAAAGATTGTTTGAGAAATAGTAACCGATAGTCACATATTAATTATGGAGTTTTGATGAAAAAACGTGACTCTAAGACACTATTTCATAAGGAAAAAACATTATAAAATGATGTAAATGTCAAAAGTATAAATTACGTTTGTACTTGCATAAATGCGATCTTATGGAAAAGGAGAGTGGTATTATGAATAAGTTGAAAAAAGACAAGAAGATAACATATAAAATGATATCGGTATGTTTAAGTCTTGTTATGATGATCACAAGTTTTTTACCAATGACAGTGCAGGCAGCAGACAAAAATGAGATCATAAACTCGTTAAGTGATATTCCAGCAATATTGGAAGATAAAGATACGCAGGCACTCGGCAGTGGCAAGATTTATTATCGAAAAGCTGATGTTGATATTGCGGATGGAACGAACACAAGTAATTATCAGAAAGCATTGCAGACATCATTTCAAGATGATCAATATAAGATGAACACATCGACAAGTTCGTTAGTCAATGACTGGGAGTATTTGGGAGCTTGCCTCTTTGAAAGAGCCAGGGCGAATGATACACCAACGAAATATATAAAGAATCTAACAGTTTATGGAAAAAAAGATCTTCCAGAACGTAGGGTAGATGGCTATATTTTTTTAGTACCAAACATATTTGAAGGTACAGATAACAGTTTGAAAAATGCACAGAAAAAGGCAATAGATCAAATAAACAACTATGAAGTTATGGATGGGAAAAAGATGCAAGCATTTGTAACAGCAAAAGAAGCATCCCAGTTATCAAATAGTAACGAAGAAGGTCCTGTTTATTATAAAACGATACTTTTGCCTGTTTTTGATGCCTATTTAACAGTTCAATTTCGAGCAATGACGGTGTACTTCCATAATTTCAAGGTTTCACCAATCTATCCAATGAATGAAGGAAGTTATCATCGTGAGATCAGTGATGAACAAGAAAAAAGTCCAATGTATACGGCAGGCTACAATAATGACAGTGGAACGACAGTTTCTGGAACGCAGTCATTAACAAATGCGGTAAACTATACAGTTACAAATGCAGTAAATGGATCTAAATCATATACGTATGAAGAATCAGTGTCCGTGGAATATAAGAAAGCATTAGGGGTATTTGGAGAAATTACAGGGACTATTGGGTTTAACACATCACAGGCAATTGAAAATGGATGGTCTAATGAGAAAAGTGAAAGCAAGACAACAGAAACATCGTCCGAAGCAACAATAACATTACCACCATATACTGCAGCCTATATCAGGCAACAACAGAAAAAACAGAAGGCAGTGACTTATTATAAATGTCCAGTACTGATCAATTATGATGTAACGATCATAGGCTGTAATGCTGCAGCAACATATGTGCTAGGAACATTCAGTGGAAGTAATGCAAGAGCATCCTTAAAAAACAGAGCAGTTCTTCATCCTACAGATACAGATAAAGACGGAATCAGTTGGACAAATATTAAGAATGATCAAACAGCAGACAAAGCGATCAACCGCATTAGCCGGAACGTTTTAATGTGTACAGCAGGTGGTTCTTATACAGAAGATCTATTGACAACAGAGAGTAAAGTTGATGAACTGATCGCAACAAGACCGCTTACTAAAGTTGTGGCAGACAGGCATGATCAGGCAATGAAGAGTGGAGAGAGTTTCTTATTAAATCAGATTCAATTGAATGGAATGAACGAAAAAGATGCCGTATATTACGATTTCCAAAGTAAATATGGTACTTGGAAAATAACAGATGCCAGTGGAGATCCAATAGAAAATGGAGATATTACATTAAGTGGTGGAAAAGGTGCGCAGAAAGTCACAGCACAAAAAGAAGGAACTTACTATCTCACATATTTTATTGATGAAGACCAATATCATACAATAACCAACATGAACCATTATGCAACAAACCAGACCGTCACAAGACCAACGGTTAAATTTACCGTAGAAAAAGTGCCAGTAAATAATAACACGTCAGATACAAAAAAAGATGATCAAACGAACAATACAGGAAAAGATGATCAGCAGATCAAAAATATCACAATTGGGGCAATCTCTGATAAAATTGCTCCGGGCAAAAAGATCAAACTGACAACGAATCTTCCAAAAGACAAAGTGAAATGGACGACAAGCAATTCCAAACTTGCCACAGTAGATAAAAATGGAGTCGTAAAGATCAACAAAAAAGCAGCAGGCAAAAAGGTTATCATCACAGCAATAGCAACAGATGGAAGCGGTAAAAAGAAGACATTTGTGATCCGGGTTATGAAAGGTGAAGTAAAGAAGATCACGATCAAAGGAAAGAAGAGTGTTAAAGCAGGAAAGACAGTGAAATTAAAAGCTGTAGTCAAAGCAAGCAAAGGAGCTAATAAAAAACTTCGTTGGACATCAAATAATACAAAATATGCAACCGTTACATCAAGTGGTAAAGTAAAGACAAAGAAAGCAGGAAAGAAAAAGACCATAAAGATCACAGCGATGGCAACAGATGGAAGTAATAAAAAAGCAACGATCAAGATCAAGTTAAAATAAGATCATATAAAACAACGACGTAAGTATTATATTCAAAAGAATAAGATGCTTACGTCGTTTGCTTTAGGATTTTATCGGAATTTCCTATGCAATAAAATTTATTAATTTGAAATTTCCTGATAAGTATTCAGATCGTCAGGTAAGGTCACAGTCACAGATTTTCCAGGATTATGATAAGTCAGGTTCATTTTTAAAGTGATCGAACCTGTCTCATTGTCACCGCTTTCCATAACCATCTGGATGGATTCTTTCACAGGAAGATCTTTGTCATTCAATGTTTTTGTACCGGTCAAAGAAGAAACCTTAATGGAATTACTTCCACCAGTTACAGTTGTCATCTGGGAGGTAACATCTTTGACGTATTGATTCAATCCATCATTATTGATACTGTATTTAAGAATGGTATTTCCATCCTTTTCACTAAGTTTCAGATCTTTGTAATATTTTGCAGGCAAAGAAGTCTGTCCGGTTGTGGATTGAAGCTGTTTTTGTATACCTGCGATATCCATTTTCATTTTCTGCTTTGTTCCATTGGTGTTCATGTAATAATAACCATCAGAATAATACATATTCATATCCATAGTCTGCCCAAGCATGTTTAAGGTAGAAGTCATAGACATTTTTAACTGATCTTTATCAACAGTCTGTAGTTTTGTGTCAAAATTCATCTTGATCGTAACGTTTGAGGATGAAGAAGCCTCACTATTTGCGATCTTATAAGAAGCTTCTCCACTGAAATCAGCATCTTTTAATTTGGAACTTTGTTTAAGACTTGATTCCAAAACTTCTTTCGCAGTACGTTTCTTCTGACAGCCGCTGATCGAAAAAAGCAGCATACAGGAAAGAAGCAATGCAGTCACTTTTTTTATTCTAATTTTCATAATGAATCCCTCCATGAAAGAGTTAGTAGTTATTAAGTTTAGTTTACCATATAATCATAATTTTGTGTTAAACTAAAAATAAGAATAGGAACGGAGGTACTTGAAATGAAAAAAACAGTATACCTGACATCAAAACAAGATGGATTAAAACTACATGTACTGCTTATGGAACCAGAACAATCTCCAAAGGGAATCGTACAGATCTGCCACGGTATGGCAGAACATAAAGAACGCTATGAGCCTTTTATGCAAATGTTGTGTAACAATGGCTATATCAGTGTGATCCATGATCACAGAGGTCATGGTAAGAGTGTCAAAAATGCGGTAGACCTTGGATATTTTTATGATGACAGTGGAAAAGCGATCATAGAAGATGCTCATCAGGTAACAACATGGATGAAAGAACGATATGGGGGAGAACTTCCATATCATTTGTTCGGACATAGTATGGGATCCTTGGTGGTTCGTTGTTATCTGAAAAAATATGATGATGAGCTGGACTCTCTGATCGTATGTGGAAGTCCAAGTGAAAATAAAGCAGCAAAGGCAGCAGGATTTCTTGCAAAAACTGCTTGTAAAATGGGAGCACACAAAAAAGGAAAGTTCTTCCAGAAGATGGCACTTGGCTTATATGGAAAGGCATTAGGAGAAGATGAATCCGAAAATGGCTGGATCAGTTATAACAAAGAAAATGTAAAAGCTTATGATGAAAATCCATTGGATGGATTCGTATTTAGTAATAATGGATTTTTAAATCTGTTTTTACTAATGGATGAAACTTACAACAAAAAAGGATGGCAGGTAAAACATCCGTCACTTCCGATCTTGTTTATCGCAGGAGCAGATGATCCATGCATTGGTTCAAAGAAACAGTATGCACAGGCAATGACAACTTTAAAAAAGCGAGGGTATAATCAGGTACGTGGAATGTTATTTTTAAATCGGAGACATGAGATCTTAAATGAAGATGATGTAGAGAAAGTTTATGATGCGGTATTGCATTTCTTAGAACAGCATTCCAAAAGAGATGACTGATAGTAACTAGGGAGATAAGAAAGAGCGTGATAAACTAGAAGCAAGATCATGAAAGGGGAGGAAAGTTCGTGGAAAAATGGTTTCGTCAGATATTGCAGGGAGAACATTCACTGTTTCGGTTATCTCTTCCATTTCGGGTAAGATTATTTAATGTGCTTGCATTAGTTGGTGGAATGATCAGTCTGATCAATGGGATTTCATCATATGTGAATAATCAGGATAGTGTGATTCTAGGATTGAATCTTGGGATTGCAGTGTTGTCTTTCGTGTTGTTGTTTTATGCATACAAAAGTGGCAGATATCAGTTTTGTTATGTTGTTACGATTATTATGATCTTTCTTATGATGTTCCCATATTTATTTTTTAAATCTGGCGGTTACAAGGGCGGGATGGTTTCTTTTTATATTTTTGGAATCTTATTTACAGTCTTTATGTTGGAAGGAAAGGTAATGTTTTTTACAGCATTTATGGAAATGGTCGTATATATAGCAACGATCATGATCGCCTATCAAAATCCGCAGAGGGTTGTATGGTTCTCCTCTGAAAAAGAAGTTGTGATGGATCTGTTGATAGGATTTTGTGCATCTAGTATTTCGGTGGCAGCAGTGATGTATCTACATTTTCGGATGTACAACAAACAACAAGAGATCTTAGAAGAAGCAAGGATCGAAGCACAGTCAGCGAACAAGGCAAAGAGTGCATTTCTTGCTAATATGAGTCATGAGATCCGGACTCCGATCAATGTAATGCTTGGAATGAACGAGATGATTCTTAGAGAAAGTGAAAGCAAAGAAATCCGTCAATATGCAAAAAGTATTGAACGTTCTGGAAGTTATCTGATCTCATTGATCAATAATATTCTGGATATTTCAAGGATTGAATCCGGAAAAATGGAGATTGAAGAAGGAAAATATGAACTCAGGCAGCTGCTTGATGAAGTGATGTTGATCGCAGAGAAACAGGCGGAACAAAAGTCATTAAAAATGAATCTGATATTTGATAAGACCTTGCCAGCGTATCTGATCGGTGATGTGATACATATCAAACAGATTCTTTTGAACCTGATCAATAATGCAGTAAAATACACTAAAGAAGGTCAGATTGATATTAAAGTCAGTAAAAATGAAGAAGAAACGAAGCTTATTTTCGAGGTAAAAGACACAGGAATCGGAATCAAAGAAGAAAATTTGCCCGTTTTGTTTGATGCATTTATGAGAGTAGACTCTAAGAAAAATAAGAAGATCAAAGGAACCGGATTAGGACTTGCAATCGCAAAACAGCTGGCAGAACAGATGGACGGTATGATCTGGGTAGAAAGTGTATACGGCAAAGGAAGCAGTTTTTTTGTGCAGCTTCCAATGAAGAAGGTATCTGATGGGAAGATTTCAAATGTTGAATGGAAGGAAACGGATGAACGAAAGAGAAGATCATTTGTTGCACCGCAGGCAAAGATTTTAATTGTAGATGATAATCCGGAAAATCTCATGGTGACAAGATCACTTCTGAAGCGTACAGCTGTGTTTGTGGATACAGCAGCCAGTGGAGAGGAATGTGTGCACAAAGTCAGACAAAACGTATATGATCTGATCTTACTTGATTATATGATGCCGCAGATGGATGGAATCGATACGATCAGGGAATTAAAGAAAGATGTACAATTTCATATTCCAGTGATCGCTTTAACTGCTGATGTGACGAAAGGGATTGAACAGACATTTTTAAGAGAAGGATTTTGTGCGTATCTTTCAAAGCCAGTGATGTGGAGTAAATTAGAAGACCTGCTGATGAAATATTTGAGAGATGATCTAGTATTTATTCGTGAGGATCTGAAAGAAGAACAAAAGATCAAAGATGAAGAATTTAAGCAGCTGAAGGGGCAGCTAAAAGAAAATGATATAAAGATTGAAGAGGGGCTTAGACTTCTGGATGGAGACTTTATGCAGTATCGTAAACTGATGGAATTCTTTACGGAGTACCAGGAAGAATATATGAGACAGATGCAGCAGTTGATGACACAAAAGGAAGTGAAAGTCGATGAGATCACAAGAATGATGCACACCTTAAAGAGCAATGCAAAAGCGATAGGTGCGATTCATTTGTATGAGATCGCAAAAGAAATGGAAGATAGAGGAAAACAAAAGGATATGGAATACATCATGTCGGCATATGATCTGCTTAAATTGGAGTGGAGACGAGTATTTAAGGCATCACGGGAATTTATTGAACAGACGAAAAATGTTCTGTTTGATCAGAAAAAAGAGGAAGAAAAAGACAAGCAAAGTAAAGAAGAAATCAAAGAAAAATTAAAAATATTTATCACCAGATATCAGGCGAAAGAAGCGAAAGAACAGATTCAGTATTATCGAAAAGGCAAGATATCCGAGGAAGAAAGAAATATCTTGAAAGAGATGGAAATACGGATCGATCAGCTTGATTTTGATGAAGCAGAAATCCTTATGAAACGATGGGAGGGAATGGAATGAGAGAGAATCATATTTTGGTCATAGATGATGATCTTATGCTTCTAAAGACAGCAGAAGAGATTTTATCTGACCAATATAATGTCAGTGTCGCAAAGAGTGGAATACAGGCATTAAATCTGTTAAATAAAAATATCATTCCAGATTTGATCTTATTAGACATTGATATGCCACAGATGGATGGATACGAAACATTAGAAGAAATCAAAAAAATCCCAAGGTGTGAATTGATCCCAATCATATTTTTAACTGGATTTTCAGAAATGGATTATGAAGTAAGGGGCTTGAAAGCAGGGGCAGTTGATTATATCGTAAAGCCATTTGCAAAAGAAATCTTACTTGCCAGGGTTGAACGGCATTTGGAACGATATCAGCAGAGACAGCACAAACAACCCATGGAATTATCAGATTATGCCAAGCAGATCAAAAGCCAGTTAACACCAACAGAATGGAAGATTGCAATAGCGATTGCAGAAGGAATGGAAAACAAGGAAATTGCAGAGTCTATGCATTATTCTTATGGGTACGTGAAAAATCTTGTGGCAAGGATCTTCTCAAAATTAGAGATTGAAAAACGCCGGGAATTAAAAAAGCTAATGGTCAAGGAATAAAATTTGATTGTATGAGTTGAAGGTCATCGAGTATTTAGAGAAAAATAAAAAAATTCAAGCTGATGGACGCATGTTAAACGTTATTGACTTTCAATTTATGTAGTGGTAGACAGAATGTTTATTATAAATACCAATACAGTAAAACATACACACTCCATAGTGGTTTGAATAGACTTCAGCTGTATGTGACAGAAATAAAAGAAACACAAATATTTGTGTTTCTTTTATTTCTGTCACATACATGATAGACTATGTCAAATCAGTGCATTAAAGTTGCGTATCGTCAGAAGTTTTGTTATAATTATTAATTATTACGAAAAGGAAAGGAAATTATTTACTATGAAGAAAGAGAATAACAAAAAAAGTGCAAGCGCTTTGATCGGTGCGGCATTTCTTATGGCAACTTCGGCAATTGGACCTGGATTTTTGACACAAACTGGTAAATTTACAGATAGTCTGCATGGAAGCTTTGGATTTGTAATTTTAATCTCCGTGATCTTAGCAGCGATCGTGCAGTTAAATGTATGGAGAGTTCTGTGCGTATCTGGAATGCGTGGACAGGATGTGGCGAATAAGGTACTTCCTGGACTTGGATATGTGATCGCATTTTTAGTTGTAGCAGGTGGTCTTGTATTTAATATCGGTAACGTTGGTGGAGGTGCTTTAGGTTTTAATACACTTCTTGGAATTCCTACTACTGTTGGATATTTTATTGCGGGAGCAATTGCGATCATCGTATTTTTATCAAAGAATGCATTAAATGCTATGGATAACCTTACAAAGATCCTTGGTGGGATCATGATCCTTGTCATCTTTATTGTGATCCTGATCGTACAGCCGCCAGTTGGTATGGCAGCAAAAGAAACAATCATGCCAACAGCATCTATGGGAGATATTTTCCCAGCGATCCTTACATTACTTGGAGGAACAGTCGGTGGATATATTACATTTGCAGGTGCACATCGTCTGATTGATTCAGGAATCACTGGAAAAGAGAACTTAAAAGAGATCAATAAGAGTTCTGTTATGGGAATGGGAATTGCAACGATCGTACGTATCTTCTTATTCCTTGCAGTTTTAGGAGTGGTTGTAGCAACAGCAACTTCACCAGCTCATACATTAGATGCAGCGAACCCAACAGCGGATGCATTTTTACAGGGAGCAGGACAGATTGGTTATAGATTCTTTGGACTTGTGATCTTATGCGCAGCAATCACATCCATTGTTGGATGTGCTTATACATCTGTGTCTTTCCTTAAGACATTCAGCAAAACGATTGAGAAGAATGAGAAATGGTTTATTGTAGGATTTATCGCGATCAGTACTGTATGTATGGCACTTGCTGGACAGCCAGCGGTATTATTAGTACTTGCAGGAGCATTAAATGGATTGATCTTACCGATCACATTAGGAGTTTGCCTGATCGCATCTCAGAAGAAATCTGTTATGGGAGAAGATTATCATCATCCAGTATTATTACTGGTTCTTGGAATCGTGGTAGTTATTGTTTCAGGATATCTTGGAATTACATCATTAAGCAGCTTAAGTGCATTATTTGCATAAGCAAAATTGTCTGGATAAACAGATAAGTTTAAAACATAGAAGCACAGACTGACCGAAAGGAGTTATGTGAAAAAACATGGAAGAAGTAAAGATTAGTACTGCGGGAGATTCTGCCTTACTCATTGAATTTGGACAGGAAATTTCCCCAGAGATCAATGCAAGGATCACAGCCTTTGTACATCTTTTAAAAGCGCAGCGTATCGAAGGTGTGCAGGATATGATCCCGGCATTTACCAGTCTCTTGATCAATTATGACCCGAGGGTGGTAAATTACAAAACATTAACAAAACGTCTACAGAAGTTACTAAAACTGGATGTCAATGAAGAGACATCGACATCCAGAATTTTTGAAATCCCAGTATGTTATGGAGGAGAATACGGACCAGATATTGAAAATATCGCAAAAAATGCTGGTTTAACGGAAGAAGAGGTTATAAAGATTCATTCTTCCAAAGACTACTTGATCTACATGCTTGGATTTTTGCCAGGATTTTCATATCTTGGAGGACTTGATGAAAGAATTCATACACCAAGACTGGCGAACCCAAGAATCAGAATTCCGGCAGGAAGTGTTGGGATCGGTGGCTCTCAGACAGGAATTTATCCGCTTGATTCACCAGGAGGATGGCAGTTACTTGGTCTGACACCAGTAAAAACCTATGATCCAGAACGAGAGAATCCAATTCTTTTTGAAGCTGGAGATTATATCCGTTTTGTACCTGTTTCAGAAGAAGAGTATTTAAAAATCAAAGAACAGGTTGAAAATGGAACATATGAATGTATCATTCATACAAAGGAGGTGTAGATTATGGGAATTCGTGTATTAAAAGGCGGAATGATGACAACGGTGCAGGATCTTGGAAGAACAGGATACCAGAGTCAGGGATTTAGTGTATCCGGAGTTATGGATGTTCGTTCTTTTAAGATTGCAAATCTCCTGCTGGATAACCCGGAAAATGAAGCAGTTCTTGAATTTACCTTAATAGGACCAACACTTGAATTTACATCCGAGACGATCATTTCGATCACAGGTGGAGATTTCCGCCCGCAGATCAATGGAAAACCTGCCAAGATGTATACAGCAATTTATATGCATCGTGGAGATATTTTGACATTTGGCGGAGCAAGAACTGGAACAAGAGGATATATTGCATTTTCAAGTTATCTTGATGTGCCAGTAGTCATGGGAAGCCGTTCTACGAATATCAAATGTCAGATCGGTGGATATAAAGGCCGGAAACTAGAAGATGAAGATTATATTGCGTTCAGGGCAAAGCGAAGATATCTGCCATATTATTTATCAAGAAGTCTGGATCTTGATGAATTTGATCAGGAAAAGATAACATTAAGAGTTGTCATGGGACCTCAGGAAAAGATGTTTACGAAAGAGGGCCGAGAAACATTTTTAAATTCAGAATATACAGTAACAAGTGAATTTGACCGCATGGGATGTCGATTAGAAGGACCATTTATCGCATATAAGACAACTTCAGACATCATATCTGACGGAATCGCCTTTGGATCTGTTCAGGTACCAAGTCATGGAAAACCGATCATCTTATTAGCAGACCGCCAGACAACGGGTGGATATGCGAAGATCGCGACAGTTGTTTCTGTAGATATTCCGAAACTTGTTCAAAGAAAAACAGAACAAAAAGTAAGATTTCAGGCAGTATCCGTAGAAGAAGCCCAGAAGCTGTTAGCAGATGAGATGAAAGAGCTGAATGACTTCAGAAGCCAGATTTATACACCTTGTAAAGAAGTATTAGATTGCAGACTCGTTGCAAAACGAATCAGCACACTATTTAAATAGAAAAGGAGAATGAAACGGTGAATTTAGATAAAATTGAGAAATTAGTAAAGATCATCGAGAATTCCTCTATGCTTGATTTCAGCATTCAGGAAGGCGATGTAAAGATCAAAATGAGCAGAAGAGGAAGTGTTGGAGCGCCTGCTGCACCGATGTCAGTTTCCACACAGGGTGTTGATACAGTAGAAAGTATTGATTCCGAAGATGAATCATACATCACATCTCCGATCGTAGGTACCTTTTATGCTGCTCCATCCCCAGATGCCAAGGCATTTGTGAAGGTTGGAGACAGAGTCAAGGCAGGACAGACTGTATGTATCCTTGAGGCGATGAAATTAATGAATGAGATCGAAAGTGATTATGACTGTGAGATTGAAGCTGTCTTAGCAAGCAACGAACAGAAAGTTGAATATGGACAGCCATTATTTAAAGTAAAAAAACTTGAAGACTAAAGGAGGCATTGTATGTTTCGAAGTATATTGATCGCGAACCGTGGTGAGATCGCAGTGCGCATTATTCGTGCTTGTCGTAATATGGGGATCAAGAGTATCGCGGTTTATTCAAAAGAAGATAAAGACAGTCTTCATGTACAATTAGCAGATCGAAGAGTATGTATCGGAGAAGGACCTGCAAAAAACAGCTACTTAAATATGGAACGTATCATTTCTGCAGCAAAGAATACGGACGCAGATGCGATCCATCCAGGGTTTGGTTTCTTATCTGAGAATGCTGATTTCGTTCGCTTATGTAAAGAAAATGGTATTGCATTTATCGGACCGAGTGCAGAAGTTATTGACAGCATGGGAAATAAATCAAACGCAAGAAAAACAATGATGGAAGCAGGAGTTCCAGTTGTTCCAGGAACCAAAGAACCTGTCTATGATGCAGCTACAGGGGAGAAATTAGCAGATGAGATCGGTTATCCAGTTATGATAAAAGCATCTTCAGGTGGTGGTGGAAAAGGAATGCGAGTTTCCAGATCCAAAGAAGATTTTGAATTCAATTTCAATACTGCTCAGAGAGAATCTGCCAATGCATTTGGTGATGATACGATGTACATTGAGAAATTCATCGAGAATCCAAGACATGTGGAGATTCAGATCATGGCAGATGGACATGGGAATGTCGTAGCCTTGGGAGAACGTGATTGTTCTGTTCAGAGAAACCACCAGAAACTGATCGAAGAATCACCATCCCCAGCGATCACGGAAAAGATCAGAAAATCTATGAATCACGATGCGATCCTTGCAGCGAAAGCAGTAGGGTATACCAATGCTGGAACCATAGAATTTATCCTTGATCCAAAAGGAACCTATTATTTCATGGAAATGAACACACGTATTCAGGTAGAACATGGGGTCACAGAGATGGTTACGGGAACAGATCTGATCATTGAACAGATCCGAGTGGCTATGGGAATGGAATTAAGTTTTACACAGGAAGATGTGGAGATCAACGGACACGCGATTGAATGTCGTATCAATGCAGAGATTCCAGAGAAAAACTTTATGCCAAGTCCAGGTGTGATCAAACATTTGCATTTGCCAGCTGGAAATGGAGTTCGTGTAGATACCGCAATTTATACAGGGTACTGTATTCCATCCGAATACGATTCTATGATCGCGAAAGTTATCGTACACGCACCAGACCGTGATGCAGCATTACAGAAAATGAGATCAGCTCTTGATGAGATGGTGATATTAGGAATCAATACAAACCTTGATTTCCAGTATCAGCTGATGAATAACCGTGAATTCTGTGAAGGAAAAGCGGATACAGGATTTATCGAGAGACTCTTGAAATTAGATTAAATTCGATAAAACGGAAGAAATGGAGGTATAAATTAAATGTACCAGATAGATTTAAATAGTGACCTTGGAGAAAGTTTTGGACGTTACACGATCGGGAATGATGATAAGATCATTCCATTGGTCACATCAGCGAATGTTGCATGTGGTTATCATGCATCCGATCCAGTGGTTATGATGGAGACGATCCAGAGAGCAAAAGAAGCCGGGATCGCAGTTGGGGCCCATCCGGGACTTCCAGATCTGATGGGATTTGGACGAAGAAGCATGGCGATTTCCAATGAAGAAGCGAAAGCATATACACTATACCAGATCAGTGCGATAGGTGGAATGTGTAAAGCGGCCGGAGTGAAATTACAGCATGTAAAACCACATGGAGCATTATATAATATGGCGGCTAAGGATTATGATCTGTCTAAAGCAATCTGTGAAGCAATTTATGAATATGATAAAGACCTGATCGTTATGGGATTATCTGGAAGCGAGATGATCAAAGCAGCAAAAGACTGTGGTTTAAAGTCAGCCAGTGAAGTATTTGCAGACAGAGCTTATGAAGAAGATGGAACACTGGTGAATCGAAGAAAACCAGGAGCTATGATCGAAGATGAAGATGAAGCGATCAACCGAGTTATTCGTATGATAAAAGAAGGAAAAGTGACTTCGATCACTGGAAAAGATATTGATATTAAGGCAGACTCAGTATGCGTTCACGGAGATGGAGAGAAAGCATTATTATTTGTGGAGAAGATCCGTAAGACATTCGTTGAGAATGAGATAGAAATCTGTCATTTATAATGAAGATATTTTTAAGATAATGAAGAAATGGTAGATGGATCTAGAGAAGGATTCATCTGCCATTTTTTCATTTCAGAGCAATTTTTGACTCTATTGATGCCATGTCATTGAACTGTTGTTATCGAAAAGCAGTACTTGAACATTGGGATTATGTTGTTGGAAATGAGAAAGAGAAGTATAAGAAAGAAGGAGACAAATGCAAGATAAAGTAAGAGATTTAAGAAGTGCATTAAAACGCTTGAAACAAATGGAAGGGCAGTACATAGAAACTGATGTAGAAGTTGATCCAATGGCAGAACTTGCGGGAGTTTACCGCTATGTAGGTGCAGGTGGAACTGTAAAGCGCCCGACAAAAGAAGGTCCAGCGATGGTATTTAATAATGTCAAGGGATATAAAGATGCCAGAGTAGCCATCGGTGTATTAGCAAGCAGAAAGCGTGTGGCAGCACTCTTGGACTGTAAATCGGAAGAATTAGGAAAGAAACTTTATCACAGCGTAGATAATCCGATAGCACCAGTGGAATATCAGGGAGATGCACCATGTCAGCAGGTTGTTCATAAAGTGGAAGATCCAGACTTTAATTTGTATGATCTGGTACCAGCACCAACCAACACACCAGATGATGCAGGTCCATATATTACATTGGGTATGTGCTATGCAACGCACCCAGACACAGGAGTTCATGATGTAACCATCCACAGATTATGCATTCAGGGAAAAGATGAACTTTCTATTTTCTTCACTCCTGGAGCAAGACACATCGGAGCAATGGCAGAACGTGCAGAAGAATTAGGACAGAAACTTCCAATTTCAATCAGTATCGGAGTGGATCCGGCGATCGAGATTGGTTCTTGTTTCGAGGCACCAACAACACCTCTGGGATACGATGAATTATCTGTAGCAGGTGCATTGAGAAATGAACCAGTAGAGCTTTGTAAATGCTTAACAGTTAACGAAATGGCAATTGCAAATGCCGAATATGTCATCGAAGGGGAAGTGATTCCAAATGTCCGAGTACAGGAAGACCAGAACAGCCACACAGGCTATGCAATGCCAGAATTTCCAGGATACACAGGACCTGCAAGTTCACAGTGCTGGCTGATCAAAGTCAAAGCGGTAACACACAGAGAAAATCCGATCATGCAGACATGCATCGGGCCAAGTGAAGAACATGTATCTATGGCTGGAATCCCAACAGAAGCAAGTATTTATGGAATGGTAGAAAAAGCGATGCCGGGACGTCTTCAGAATGTATACTGCGGCTCCGCAGGCGGTGGAAAATACATGGCAGTCTTACAGTTTAAGAAACGAGAAGCCAGCGATGAAGGAAGACAAAGACAGGCAGCACTTCTTGCATTTTCAGCATTCAGTGAACTGAAGCATGTATTTTTGGTAGACGAGGACGTCGACTGTTTCGATATGAATGATGTATTATGGGCAATGAATACAAGATTCCAGGGAGATGCAGATATCATCACGATTCCAGGGGTAAGATGTCATCCGCTGGATCCATCCAACGATCCAACATGTTCTTCAAGTATCAGAGATCATGGGATTGCATGCAAGACAATCTTTGACTGTACTGTTCCATATGATCAGAAAGAGCGATTCAAGAGAGCAAGATTTATGGAAGTTGATCCGGAATACTGGTTATCATAAAATACAGAATACAAATAGGAAAAGGAAATTTATTTGAATGAAGAAACGACTGATCATAGGAGCAACAGGGGCAAGTGGAATTCCAATCTTGATCCAGTGTCTAAAATTGGTGCAAGAGCAGAAGGATTTTGAATCTTATTTGGTTATGACAGATAGTGCCAAACTGACCTTAGAACATGAAACAAAAATGAAGGTGGAAGAGGTTGAAAAACTTGCTGATCATGTTCTGGATTCAAGAGAGATCGGTGCAGGACCAGCCAGTGGATCATTTCAGACGGAAGGGATGCTCATTGTCCCATGTAGTATGAAGACAATTGCAGGAATTCACAGTGGATATGCAGACAATCTGATACTTCGTGCAGCGGATGTAACGATCAAAGAGCAACGGCCATTGGTGCTTGCAGCAAGAGAGACACCACTGAGTGCGATTCATCTTAGAAATCTTCAGGAATTGGCAATGATTCCGAATGTGCGGATCATTCCACCAATGATGACTTTTTATCATATGCCAGAGAGCATAGAAGAAATGATGTATCATATTGCAGCAAAACTATTAGAACCATTTGGGATAGAAGCAAAAGAATATCGAAGATGGAGCGGATTGTAGAAAGAGAGGTTTCTATGAAAATATTATCATTTGGATCATTAAATATTGACTATGTATATAAAGTTTCTCATTTTGTGAAAAAAGGAGAAACATTGTCTGCAGAAGAGTTGAACGTATATACAGGCGGAAAAGGATTAAACCAGTCCATTGCACTTTCACGTGCAGGAATGGAAACATATCATGCAGGAGCGATTGGCATGGATGGACTATTTTTGTTAGATCAATTAAAAGAAGCAGGAGTAAATACAGATCTTGTTAAGATCCTTGAAGACGTAAGAACAGGAAATGCGATCATACAAAATGATGAAGAGGGCGATAACTGTATTATTCTATTTGGAGGAGCTAATCAGGCAATCAGTAAGGAACAAGTAGATGAAGTCTTTGAACATTTTAAAAACGAAGATTATTTACTGATCCAAAATGAGATCAATGAACTTCCATATATTGTAAAGAAAGCAAAAGAAATTGGAATGAAGATCATTTTAAATCCATCTCCAATGAATGAGAAGATAAAAGAACTTCCACTAGATCAGATTAACTATTTTCTTTTAAATGAAATAGAAGCAATGCAGATTCTTGATATGGAAGAACCAAAAGAAATTGATGGGAAATATATTAGTGGTCTGTTACATCAGAAATTCCCAAAAGCAACCATCGTATTAACTTTAGGAAGTGAAGGATCTGTATGTATATCTGGTGATGAATATGTGGAACAGTCAATTTATAAGGTAAAGACAGTCGATACAACGGCAGCAGGAGATACCTATACCGGATATTTTATTGCAGGTATCTTAAATGGAAAAACGATCAAAGAAGCAATGGATACCGCATCCAAAGCATCAGCAATTGCAGTAAGCAGACAAGGGGCAGCCCCATCCATTCCATATCTGAAAGAAGTAGAAGAATATAAAAATTAGAAGAAATGAAGGCAGATTTTCCAAGATATCATATAGAAGATCTGCCTTCATTTTTGTTTGAAAATAAAATAAACGAAAAAATTAAAATAATTAGCACTCACCACTTGACAGTGCTAATAATGAGTGTTATATTACGAATAGAACAAAAGATAAATGGATATCTTAATATAGATAAATACCCATTCGTAAAGGAGGAAAGAGTATGAACATCAACAAATTTACACAGAAGTCCATTGAGGCAGTCAATCAGTGTGAGAAGATCGCCTACGATCATGGACATCAAGAGATAGATCAGGAACACTTCTTATATAGCTTGCTTACGATTGATGACAGTCTGATCGCAAGCCTGCTTGAGAAGATGGGAATTAACAAAGAAACATTTTTAAGCCAGGTACAGGAGTTATTGAATAAGAAACCGAAAGTATCCGGTGGTCAGGTATATATGAGTAATGACTTGAATCAGGTACTTCTTCACGGAGAAGACGAGATGAAAGCCATGAAAGATGAATATGTATCTGTAGAACACCTATTCCTTGCAATGATCAAGCATCCAAATAAAGCAGTCAAAGAATTATTCCGTGCCTACGGAATTACAAGAGATCGTTTCTTACAGGTGTTATCACAGATTCGTGGTGGACAGAAAGTCACAAGTGACAATCCAGAAGAGACATACGACAGTCTTGAAAAATACGGATATGACCTTGTAAAGAGAGCTAGAGAACAGAAACTAGATCCAGTCATCGGACGTGACAGCGAGATCCGTAACGTTGTTCGTATCTTATCAAGAAAGACAAAGAATAATCCAGTATTGATCGGTGAACCGGGTGTAGGTAAGACAGCCGTTGTTGAAGGATTAGCACAGCGAATCGTTCGTGGTGACGTGCCAGACCAGTTAAAAGATAAGACAATTTTTTCACTGGATATGGGATCACTGGTAGCAGGTGCCAAATACCGTGGTGAATTTGAAGAGCGTTTAAAAGCGGTTCTGGAAGAAGTTAAGAAAAGTGATGGACAGATTATCTTATTTATCGACGAACTTCATACGATCGTCGGTGCAGGTAAGACAGACGGAGCCATGGATGCGGGAAATATGTTAAAACCAATGCTTGCCAGAGGTGAATTACACTGCATCGGTGCAACAACCTTAGATGAATATCGTCAGTATATCGAGAAAGACCAGGCATTGGAACGTCGTTTCCAGCCAGTTATGGTCGATCAGCCAACCGTAGAAGATACAATTTCTATCTTAAGAGGTATCAAAGACAGATATGAAGTATATCACGGTGTTAAGATCACAGATAGTTCCCTGGTAGCTGCAGCAACTTTATCAAACCGTTATATCACAGATCGTTTCTTGCCAGATAAAGCCATCGACTTAGTTGATGAAGCATGTGCTATGATCAAGACAGAGATGAATTCCCTGCCAGCAGAACTGGATGAAGTTCAGAGAAAGATCATGCAGATGGAGATTGAGGAAGCCGCACTTAAGAAGGAAGATGACAGATTAAGCAAAGAACGTCTGGAAGAATTACAGAAAGAACTTGCCGAGATGCGAGAAGACTTCAAAGCAAGAAAAGCAAGATGGGAGAATGAGAAAGCTTCCGTTGAGAAAGTCTCCAAATTAAGAGAAGAGATCGAATCTGTAAACAGTGAGATCCAGATTGCCCAGAGAAATTATGATTTAAATAAAGCAGCCGAATTACAGTATGGTCGCCTGCCAGAATTGAAGAAACAGTTAGAAGAGGAAGAAGAACGCGTAGCGAAAGAAGACCGTTCTATGGTCAGAGAATCCGTCACAGAAGATGAGATCGCCAAGATCATTTCCCGTTGGACAGGAATTCCAGTAGCGAAACTTACTGAAAGTGAGAGAAATAAGACCTTACATCTTGATAAGATCCTTCATGAAAGAGTTGTTGGACAGGATGAAGCAGTGGAACTTGTTACAGAATCCATCATCCGTTCCAAAGCCGGAATCAAGGACCCAAGCAAACCAATCGGTTCTTTCTTATTCCTTGGACCAACAGGTGTAGGTAAGACAGAACTTGCTAAAGCACTGGCAGAAAGCTTATTTGATAACGAGCAGAATATCGTGCGAATCGATATGAGTGAATATATGGAGAAACACTCCGTGGCAAGACTGATCGGAGCGCCTCCGGGATATGTTGGATATGAAGAAGGCGGACAGTTGACTGAAGCAGTCAGAAGAAAACCTTACTCTGTAGTCTTATTTGATGAGATCGAAAAAGCCCATCCAGATGTATTTAATATCTTATTACAGGTATTAGACGATGGACGAATCACAGATTCCAAAGGTAAGACGGTAGACTTTAAGAACACGATTTTGATCATGACATCCAATATCGGATCTTCCTACCTGTTAGAAGGAATCGATGAAGATGGCAATATCAAACCAGAAGCACAGGATATGGTTATGAATGACCTTAAGAATCATTTCAGACCAGAATTCTTAAACCGTCTGGATGAAACGATCATGTTCAAGCCATTAACAAAAGCAAATATCACAAATATCATTGACTTACTTGTGAAAGATCTGAACCGCAGATTAGCAGACAAAGAATTAAGCGTTGAATTAACATCAGCAGCCAAGAATTATGTTGCCGACCATGGTTATGAACCAATGTATGGAGCAAGACCATTGAAGAGATATCTGCAGAAGAGTGTTGAGACACTGGCTGCAAGATTGATCTTGAGCGATGGGGTTGATGCGGAAGATACGATTTTGATCGATGTAGAGAATGATCAGTTGATTGCGAAAGTGAAATTTTAATTTGTAGTTGGTCAACTGTAGTCTTTCAGTATATGATAAAAAAATAAATAAGCAACCGAAAGCGATGCATTGGAATTTTGTTCAAAATATGGCAAAATTCCAATGCATCGCTTTCGGTTGCTTATTTATTTTTTTATCATATACCTGAAGTCTATAGAGTGGACAATTACAAGATTGAAAAATTCAAGTAGTGTGTATGGAAGACAGCATTTAGCCCACCGATCAAAGCTTTCTTTTTATTCTCTACAGCCGTTCCACAACCACTTTACATTTTTTCTTGCAAAAAGCAATTCCGTATGCAAGAATATCATTTCGTCCTTCATTTCTTAACCGTTCATCATACCTGCGTTCCCTAATCTGCCGCATTGCATTTTCGCAAGCTTTAGAAAGTCCCTGAAATGTTTGGGCATATTTTAGTTCTATTATGATTCCTGCATCTGGATCCTCTGTCTCGATCAGAATGTCTACCAGTCCATCTCCAGATTCTATGTTTGATTGAATCAGCCATTCAGATTCACATCGTAATAATCCTAAAACAATTCCATGATAAAAAATTTCTTTTTCTTCTTTTCTGGATTTCGTATCAAAGATGCTGATCGTATTTACAAGAATCTTCGTTAAGTCTTTTTCAACTGTATCGGCATCGCCTTCTTTGATTGCTTTTAAAAGCTGGTTTATTGGTTCTCTGTTATGCAAAACGCTGTCCTTAAACCATTCTTGAATCTGTAAAATATAAACTTCTCGGATTTCTTTATTCGGAATCACCAGACGATATACTCCTCGTTCTGATTTTCCTTGCTGTGTTAAATATCCTGTTGTAAATAAAATACTCCAAAGATTATCAATACTGTTATCAATCTCATCATAAGTCAATTCCATTCGAATTGATTTTTCTATCATATCACCCGCAATCAATCGTTCAATTTCATTTCTGGTTGTCTTATCAGCTTTATCAATAAATCTTTTTACAAGATCATTTCCACTTGTGTTGATCCAGTAGGATTGAGGCTCTGCATTCGGATCTTCCAGAAGGCAGTCTACATGATTGACAACATCCCATGGACAGTATACATCGGTATCTCCAAAATGATAACCATCATACCATTCTTTCGTTTCTTCTATATGATCTTTCAAATGATAATCAGCTAATAGCCTTTGAACTTCTTCATCAGTAAATCCAAATTGCTCATCAAAGCGTGAATCTGTAATAGATGCGACTTTAAAATTATTAAGTCCTGTAAAAATACTTTCTTTTGAAATACGAAGACAGCCTGTTAATACTGCAAATTGCAAAGAATCATTTGTCTTAAGTGCCTCTCCAAACATTCCTCGGATCAATGTTGTCATTTCTTTGTAATATCCGTTCTGAAATGCCTTATCTAAAGGTACATCATACTCATCAATTAAAAGGATGGTTTTCTTCCCATAATGCTTATATAGCAATTCTGATAATATCTTTAGGGATGAGATCAATACTTCTTCATTCATCGAATACATTCCATCACTCAAAGAAATCATTGCATGATATATTTTTTTATCATCTTCTGTCAGTCGATCACTATCTGATAAAAAATGAAAACGATTAGCTTCCCTTCCAACTAGCTGCATCAATCGATATTTTGCATTTTCGAACGTAAGGCCTTCGACTCCTTTTAAAGAAAGAAATATGACTGGAAATTTTCCCATGTATTCTTCTTTTAGCTGCGGATTATCTGAAATATAAAGTCCATCAAATAATGTTTGATCGGTCCCAATCTCAAAGAAATACTTCAGCATACTCATATTCAATGTTTTTCCGAAACGGCGTGGTCTTGTAAATAGATTCACTTCTCCCCATCGTTCAAGAAGTTGTTCGATCAGCTTTGTTTTATCTACATAATAGAAATTTTCTTTTCGAATTTTTTCAAAATTATCAATTCCTATGGGTAGTTTCAGCTTCCTATCCATTTCTGTACACGCTCCTTTCCATTGCCTGTTATGTTGATTTTATCATTTGCATTTATAAATAGCAAGAAATCGATTATAATAGGAACTATCAAGGGACGATGGTTCCAGTTGTAGTATAAAGACAAAGATAACAGATACAAGGAGGAAGACATGAATGTAAGTTCAACGTTTAAATTAAACAATGGAAATGAAATACCAGTGATGGCACTCGGAAGCTGGGACAGCCGCGGGGACGAAGCATATCAGGCATGTCTTGATGCATTATCATCAGGCTATCGTCATATAGACACAGCAGCCTATTACGAGAATGAAGCGCTGGTTGGAGCAGCTGTCAGAGATTGCGAGATCCCAAGAGAGGAAATTTTTGTGACAAGTAAGATGTGGTACGAAGATATGGTAGAAGGAAAACAAGAAGCTGCATTTGAAAAGACATTAAAAGGGCTTGGACTTGAATATGTGGATATGTATTTATTACACTGGCCGATCAATGATGTCAAAGGTTCCTGGAAAGTTCTTGAGAAATATTATGAACAAGGACTGATCAAGAATATAGGAGTCAGCAATTTTCGTCCAAAACATTTAAAACAATTAGAAGTAACAGCTAACATTGCACCAGCGGTTGATCAGATTGAAATCTGCCCATTCCTTGTGCAGGAAGAGACCGTAAATTATTGCCAGGAACATGATATTGTTGTAGAAGCATGGGGACCTCTAGGCAAAGGAAAACAGCTTTCAGAACCAGAAATCGTAGCTATTGCTAAAAAATACAATAAAACACCTGCACAGATCATCTTACGCTGGCATTTGCAGAGAGGGATCGTAAGCCTTCCAAAATCTGTCCACAAAGAACGGATCATACAGAATGCGGATATCTTTGATTTTGAATTATCAAAGGAAGACATGCAGATCATGATGTCGATGGACTTGAGAGAATCAACAGGCAGGGGATATCCTGAACAATACGAGTATTGATTTATGATGCAAATACAAACAAAATAAGAACGAGAAAATCAAGTTATATGGAGAGTTTCTCGTTCTTATTTATTTTTATAATTATCTAAACCTGAATTCTTCCAGCAATTTCATTCCCAACAGCATACCGTTTTGATCCAACGCCGATGATCATATAATCGCTGCTTTTACAAACAACTTGCAGTTTACTTCCCTGTTCAATCTTCAGTTCGCGGAGCTTTTCAACAGTTTCAGGTAAGCCTAATGCCCACTTGACAGTGCAAGTCGCTCCCTGCATGACTTTTGTTAATGGTTGCATGATAATCCCTCCTTCGAACTTATATGATGTATTTCTTTCTTATATTTTATTAGTCAAAAGTAAGGTTAGTCAATCGCAACATATAAAAACTGAAAACTTTCTCAATAAAAGTAAATTGAATATAAAATTATTCAGGAATGATCTCACCGCAGATTAGCTGAATGCTTTCCGTGACCATTCCAAGATAATTATCGTCGATCAAGGCAATGATCGTATCGCCAACATGAATTTCAGTGCTTCCTCGAGCAATGATCTCTTCATCGCCACGATTTAAAGTAACGATCAAGCAATGTTCTGGCCATGGAATATCTTTTACAAGCTGTTTGGCTGCAATGGAACCAGTGCCAACGGCAAAACCACGAAGAACCTTATGATCAGCATCTTCGCTTTCTTTAAAGCCATTTTTAGCAAGAATTCGTCCTAGCAGACTTTCGTAAATTGGTTCACTCTTTAACAGATGTGCAACAAGATAGCTGATGATACAAACAACTGCCAGTGAAAGGAAGTGTTCAAATGTACCAGTCATCTCAGCGATCAGCAGGATACCTGTGATCGGTGCACGTACGATCGCTGTAAAGAATCCAGCCATAGAGATCGTAATAAAGTTCACTAAGTAATAAGAAGGAATTCCACTTGCCTGAATCACCAGTGTTCCATAGATCGCCCCAAGGTATGCACCGAGAATCAACAGTGGAAAGAAGATTCCACCAGGAGCCCCGGAACCAAAACAGAAGGCGGAGAAGAAAAACTTAGCAACTAATAATAATAACATCGTAGAGACAAGTAAAGTATGTCCTGTGATCAGAGAGATCATAGCATGTCCACCTGCTAAGATAGAAGGCAGCGTGTAACAAACGATCCCAGATACTACAAAAGGAAATACGATACGGTATTTTGCTGGGATTTTTTTCATTGCTCCAAATAAATCCTGTCCTTTCAACATGATAAAGTTATAAAAAGCACCACAAAGCCCAAGCAGGATTCCAAGAAGTATTAACATCCAATAATGTACAAGAGGAAGAGCAGCCTTTAAATGAAAATCAAAAACTGGAGATAATCCAAAGACATTTTTTGAAATAAAATCGGAAGTTACACATCCAGAGATGATGCAGACTAACATAGAGCTGTTAAAGTTCTTCTGTAATTCTTCCAGTGAAAACATCACACCTGCAAGCGGTGCATTAAAGGCAGCGGCAAGACCGGCACCTGCACCACAAGTCATCATATAGCGTTCTTTGGTTTGAGATTTTTTTGTAATCTTAGCAATACCCTTTGCAACCATGGCACCAAGCTGTACGGAAGGGCCTTCGCGTCCCAGAGATAAACCTCCAAGAATACATAAAGTTCCACCAATGATCTTAGAACAAAGAACACGGTGCCAGTTCTGATTTAAATAACCTTTCAGCTCTCCTTGAACCTGTGGGATACCACTTCCAGAAGCCATGCCTTCCCAAGACATGAGCCATCCAACGATCAGTCCCATAACGATCAAAACGATAAACCAGACAGCTATCCAGAAAGGCCTTGTTTTAGTAAATGCAATGATCGTAAATAATAGTTTTTCAGCGTTATTTAAAAGCAGGCGGTAAATGACAGAAATGCATCCGGCAAAGATTCCGACAAGCAGTCCGTCAAATACAAGTGAGACAGAAAATCCGTGGGGATTTTCCAGTAAGCTTTTCATTTGCTTCAAAATAATACCCTCCTTTTCTTTTCATATTCATATCGAATTTTATTTTACTACAAATTATGATATAATGGGAAAAGATTTTAAAAAGGAGGTCGAAAAATGCCGCCAATTACGAATGACTGGGCAGATTATTTAAAAGAAGAATACAAAAAGCCATATTATAGGAAATTATACCAAAAAGTTATGGATGAATATCACACTAAGCTGATCTTTCCACCAGCTGACGATATCTTTAATGCATTTCATTTTACTCCAGTAAAGGATGTAAAAGTTGTGATCTTAGGGCAGGATCCATATCATGGAGATGGACAGGCACATGGATTGTCATTTTCTGTAAAACCTGGAGTGGAAGCACCCCCATCATTGGTTAATATTTATAAAGAATTGAACGAAGATCTTGGATGCTATATTCCGAATAATGGATATCTAAAGAAATGGGCAGACCAGGGTGTTATGATGTTAAACACAGTATTGACTGTACAGGCACATCGTGCGAATTCTCACAGAGGTATTGGATGGGAGGAGTTTACTGATGCGGCGATCAGAGTGTTGAATCAACAGGACCGTCCGATCGTATTTATGCTTTGGGGACGTCCAGCACAGAGTAAGAAAGCATTACTTGATAATCCGAATCATTTGATATTAGAAGCACCGCACCCAAGCCCGTTATCAGCATATAGAGGATTTTTCGGATGCCATCATTTTAGTCAGGCAAATGAATTTTTGAAAGAACATGGACTAGCGCCAATTGATTGGCAGATAGAGAATATTTAATGGAGAACAAGGGAAACAATGAGTAAGATAATATTTTTTGACATCGATGGAACATTATATGATTCTAGAATCGGAATTCCAGAATCAACAGTTAATGCATTGAATCGGTTGATCGCAAATGAGCACAAGATCGTTATGTGCACGGGAAGAAGCAAGGGAATGATTCCAGAAGAATATTTCCATATGGGATTTGATGGAGTGATCTTAGGGGCAGGAACTTATGTAGAGTATGAAGGCAAGATCCTGCATCAGGAACTGATGACACCAGAAGAAGTACAGACAGTGATCGACTGGGGAAAGAAACAGAAGATCGGAATCATCTTAGAAGGAGAAAAATATGGATATTATGATCCGGAGAACACAGATGATTATTATATTGCGATGAAGAATAAAACAGAAGCAGACTGTAAAACAACATTATATCCATTAAATGAAGCAGTGGATGTTCCAAAATGGACATACCATCATATGGAGCTTTCAAAGAAACCAGAGATCGAAGAGATCCTTGGACACAAATACAAAGGAACATATCATGAGCCTGTAAATTCAGTAGAATTTGTACCATTAGGTGTTAATAAGGCGAAGGGAATAGAAGTGATCCTTGATCATACAGGAATTTCAAGAGAAGATTCTTATGCATTTGGTGACAGTGCCAATGATATCGATATGATCAAATATGTAAAATATGGTGTTGCAATGGGTAATTCTGTACCAGAATTATTAGAAATCGCACCATATCAGACAGCAAGAGTTGATGAAGATGGAATTGAAAAAGGCTTGAAGAAATTTGGTCTGATCTAACATACAAAGGAGAGAAAATCATGAAAAAGATCATCAAGAAAATTACTGCAATGGCGGTCATGTCATTGTTTGCAGCGACACAACTTCAGACACCACAGGTGAATGTTCAGGCAGCAGATGGTGTTGCAACAGCAGAAAAAACAACGGCAAAACAGCCAAAGATCTATGGAAGATCAGGAATCGTTATTGATGCGAAATCAGGAAAGATTTTGTATGCAAAGAAGGTAGATGACCGTCATTATCCAGCAAGTATCACAAAGATCTTAACAACATTGGTTGCGATTGAGAATAACAAAGATTTATATGATGAAGTTACATTTTCAAGTTATGCAGTTAACAGCATTGAGCCAGGAAGTACACATATCGGAATTAAGGCAGGAGAGAAGATTCCATTGATCGATGTACTGAATGCGATCATGTTAGAATCTGCGAATGAGGCATGTAACGGAGCAGCAGAACATACAGCAGGAACTACAAAGAAATTCGTAGAACTGATGAATAAAAAAGTAAAAGAACTTGGATGTACAGGTTCTCATTTTGTAACAACCAACGGATTGCATGATGATGATCATTATGTAACAGCAAGAGATATGGCAAAGATTTCAAAAGCAGCACTTGAAAATGAAACATTCCGTTATGTTGCATGCAAACCTAATTATTATATTGCACCAACGAACAAAGATAAACATGGAAAAGAGCTTTGGAATCATCATAAGATGGTGAAACGAACAATGTTTAACTATGATGGTGTTGAAGGTGGTAAAACAGGATATACAACAAAAGCAGGAGGGACTCTTGTAACATTTGCCAAGAGAGGAGATCAAGAACTGATCGTAGTAGATCTTTGTGCACATGGATATGAGTTATATGAAGATACGATCAAGATGTTAAATTATGGATTTAACAATTATAAGACAATCGCACCATTTAAGACAATGAATACAGTACTGAAAGATGATACATATGGTTTCTTAAAAACAGGAAATGAATTATCTCAATATAAGATTCCATTAAAACATTTAAATGACGTGACAGTGATGTTAGAAAAAAAACAATCTGCTTCCAAACTTACATATAAATGTAAAGATAATAAATATATCATAAGTTATGATGGAAAACAGATTGGTTCTGTGAAACTTTATTAATTATTAGTACAGATTAATTAGTTGTACGTAAAATGATCAGATTAAGGGCTTCTGGTACGATAGAGATATCGACTGGGAGTCCTTCTTCTAATATTTCACCATCATAATCGATGGCGATCCCGGCAGTTTGTTCTGTTGGAAGAACAGATAATTCCTTCGTCTGGAAATATTCGATAGAAGGATGCTTTGGATGTTCTCCTTGGAATAATTTAAAGATTAGATCTGGTGCTTCTGTAAGAAGTGCCATTTTCTTGATGATCATAACATCTAAATATCCGTCAGAAACAGATGCAAGAGGGGCCGCGTCTGCAAAACCTCCGACACTCTTTGAGTTTGCGACCAAGAACAACATGATATCTTCAGTTCCAGAATACTCCTTACTGTTAAATGTTAAAGTCATATTTTGTGAAAGCTGTTTTGGAAATTCTTTTACACCTTCCAGATAATAGGCCATCTTACCAAGAACGGCTTTCTTATCTTTTGGAACTTTGTAAGCGATATCTGTTAACATACCTGCAGCCAGAACATTGATGAAGTATTCGTTATTGACACGTCCAACATCAACCTTTTTTGTCTGGAAGTCTTTGATCATCTGACAGAAACCATCCGCAGTCTGAGGAAGTTTCATATATGTAGCAAAATCATTGACTGTTCCAGCAGAAATGATTGCCATAGGAATATTACTTTCACTTAAGATCAGACCGTTCGTAACTTCATTTAATGTACCGTCACCACCAACAGATACAATAAAATCATAATCTCCTGGTTTTAATTCGGCAGCACGATTCTTCGCATCATCCTTGCCTTTTGTGTAAAAAACATCAACATGGGAACAAATTTGATCAAGGATCAATGTTGCCATGATCTCTCGTAACATAGAATCAATATTTTGTTTACCGGATGATGGGTTGATAATAAATAAACCTTTCATTGAGATTCCTCCTTATAAACATAAAGTGCCGGAAACGAGGCATAAGTCTCCGGCACATGAAGTGTTCCCGAGGTGATTCGAACACCCGGCCTACCGCTTAGGAGGCGGTCGCTCTATCCAGCTGAGCTACGGAAACATACATATAATTTATCGAAATCTATTTTACCGATTCTTAACGAAAATGTCAATTGAAAATAGAAAAGAAATACCAGTAAGGCTAAGACGGGTTGACTTTTTATCATTTTTTCTTTAAAGTTATTGTAATAATAAAGAAGAGGAAGAAAAGAAGAACGATGTTATAATATAGAAAGAATAAAGGAGAAGAATTATGATGGGAAAAGTTTTTGTATTTTTAGCAGATGGATTTGAAGAAATCGAAGGTTTAACTGTAGTTGATATGCTGCGACGTGCGGAGATTCCAACAGTTACAGTCTCTATCGGAAGTTCCAGAAATATCATTGGTGCACATCGTATTGAAGTTGAAGCAGATATCATGTTTCATGAAGTATTAGAAGCGGAGGGAGCAATGTATGTACTTCCAGGAGGAATGCCAGGAACACTTCATCTAAAAGATCATGAAGGACTTGGAAAATTACTTCAGAAGGCGTATAAGAACGAGAAGTATCTTGCAGCCATCTGTGCAGCACCAACAGTATTTGAAAAATACGGATTTCTAGAAGGAAGAAAGGCAACTTCATATCCAGCGATGGAAGAAGAATTAAAATCCGCAGATTACCAGACAGATAAAGTTGTAGTAGATGGAAAAATCATTACAAGTCGTGGAATGGGAACAGCGATTGATTTTGCAGCCAAATTAGTAGAAATCATCAAAGGAACAAAAGAGAAGGACGAATTACTGAAAAGTATTGTATACGGAGAATAATCATTTATGGACAAATCAGAGAAAATCAGCTGGTTTGAGCAGTTTAAGATCGCCTGCTTAAAACCAAGCCAGTACAAAAGACTTCTTAACCTTGCAAAAGGGAAAGTTATTTTATTTCTTGCAGCGATCACATTGATCACAACGATTCTCGGATATGGAATGGATGTTGCAGGATTTACAGTCAGTGTTGGTGGATGGAAGAATTTTATTTTAAACAGACTGCCTGCATTTGAATTAAAAGATGGAACATTATCTGTTGATCAGGAGATGGATTTTGAGATCGGCGGTGTACATTTTGTGGCAGATACATCCAAGGATAAAGTATCAACTGAAGATTTAAGCAATAAGTATCAGATGGAACTGGTATTTGCTAAGAATGAGATGGTGGTAAAGAATACAGCTGTTGGAAACATGATGAATACTTTTTCATTTAAGAATATGAAGAAAGTTGAATTCAATAATCAGGCAATGCTATCTATGGTGCCGATGATCCGTATTTTTATCGTGATCATGTTCTTTACACAATGGATCGCAAATATTATTTCTTATTTAACAGTCTGTATTTTTATTACAATGCTCACATATTTTAATCAGAGAACAAGAATGGACCGTAAGAATCGAGAAGATGTATCCTTTGGAAAGATCTTTAAGCTGTCTATTTATGCCAGAGTTATATTTGAACTGGTGGAGACGATCGGTGTAACAGCAGGTTCTGCGATATTTACAGGAATGGCATGGATGTTTATTTCTTATTTTGGAAGTTATCAACTTTTACTTGCAGGATTTATGCAGCCGGAAGACCGTAAGAAACCGGACGAAATGTTGTAAGATGATCAAAATGATCTTAAAAACATATACAAAGAGAAAGGCCTCGGACATTTGTCCGAGGCTTCTCTAATGTCATATGTAGTTTGGGTATTGTGTTGGGTCTTACTTTTAAGCTTCAAAACTAGTCATAGTATTTCGTCTCATTCTAGTCTCGTTCTAGTTGTCATTGTCAGTCTCATTCTAGTCTCATTTCTAGTCGTCATTGTTAGTCTCATTCTAGTCAACATAGCAAGTCTGTGTTCAAGTCAATGATGTGTCCGTTACTCTTGTCTGCAAGATGCCAAAAACTTGTCAAAAACTAGTACGCGGTTATGTATAAAGTCTTAAGAAAGAATTTCGTATATCGATGGAGAAGACCCAAGGAATTACCATTGATATACAAAAAAGGCGCTCCAATCCTATGATCGGAACGCCTTTGTTCTTGAACAATCTTAATTATACACATACTATAGAAAATGTCAATAAAATCATTTGTACATTTTTAAAAACATTAAAGATAAATAGTAAAAAGAGCAGATAGGGAAATCTGCTCTTTTTGAGGGGAGTATAAATAAATTAATAAGGGGTTATAATCGAAAATAAACATATCCTCGATAAGTTCATGATATATGATTGGTTGAAAAAAATCAAGTGATTTTTTTAAAAAAAGTAAAATAAAAGTAAAATAATTTTTTTTGTGTATATATGAAAGAGATTTCGCACAAAATAATGCTGTACTAAAAAGAAAGGAGAATGAACATGGCAAAGAATTGTTCGAATTCAAGTAACAAAAATCAGTCTTCCAATACAAGCAACAGCGGAGGATCTAACAGATCAAAGAACCAGAATAAAAACAAAAGTCAGAATAGTTCAACAAACAGCAGCAAAAATGCAAATGATGAATACTAATTAGAAAAGAGGAATCCTTGTGAAATCGGCATAAGGATTCCTCTTTTCTATAGAAAATACTTGTTAGTTCCAAGAGTCTGTGATGTGCATATGCTAACAAAAAGAGGACTTTTATGGAATTTGAAAATATATCATTAAAAGAAGGGATCAAGCTTTCAAGAGATAAAAAGCATTATATTTTGATGGATGTCAGAGAGGAAGAACGGTACAAAGAAGGGCATTTAGAAAATGCGATCAGCTGTCCCTATGGAATCTTAAAAGAGTGTTATGAACAGATGGATGGGAAAAAGATCATTGTTTATTGTGATTTCGGCGGACAGAGTATGATGGCAGCCAGACACTTGAGGAAAGATGGATTTGAAGTTTATAATATCATCGGTGGTGTCTATTATTATATGAAAGAAAAAGAACAAAATAAGTCAGAGGCTTAGCATGTTACAAAAGTTGACAGTTGACGAAAAATAAGGAAAACGGTAGAATAGGAACAGAATAAAAATACAAAGGAGAATTGAGTGAAGACAGTTGAACTGATTGCACCATGCCATTTTGGGCTGGAAGCAGTATTAAAAAGAGAGATCCTGGACTTAGGATATGAAATTGTTAAAGTAGAAGACGGGCGAATAACATTTCGTACAGATTTAGATGGGATTGCCCGTGCGAATATATTTTTAAGAACAGCAGAAAGAATCTTATTAAAAATAGGTTCTTTTAAAGCATATACATTTGATGATCTGTTTGAAGGAACAAAGAAACTTCCATGGGAAGATTATATTCCAGAGAATGGACGTTTCTGGGTAAAGAAGGCATCAACAGCGAAGAGTAAATTGTTTAGCGCACCGGATATCCAGTCAATTGTCAAGAAGGCTATGGTTGATCGTATGAAGTCTAAATACAAAGTATCATGGTTTAATGAAGATGGAGATGATTATCCGGTCCGCGTATTTATTTTAAAGGATCAGGTGACGATTAGTTTAGATACAACAGGTATACCGCTTCATAAGAGAGGATACCGTAAGTTGGTCAGTGAAGCACCAATCCGTGAGACACTGGCAGCAGCTCTTCTTATGCTCACACCATGGCATAAGGATCGAATCTTAGTCGATCCATTCTGCGGAAGTGGAACATTTTTGATCGAAGCGGCAATGATGGGGATGAATATGGCACCAGGAATGAATCGTTCTTTTGAATCTGAACATTGGAATAATTTCCTGCCAAAGAAAGCATGGTATGATGCTATTGATGAGGCAAATGATCTGGTTGATCATGATGTAGAGATGGATCTTCAGGGATATGACAAAGATCCAAGAATGTTAAAGATCGCAAGACAGAATGCTCAGGATGCAGAAGTTGATCACTTGATTCATTTTCAGCAAAGAGAAGTCAAAGATTTACGACATCCAAAGCCATATGGATTTATCATTGCAAACCCTCCATATGGAGAACGACTGGAAGATCAGGAGACTCTCCCACAGCTATATACAGAGATGAAAGAAGCATTTGACCGCTTGGATACATGGTCTAAGTATGTCATCACTTCTTATGAGGATACAGAAAAATATCTTGGAAAACCAACAAAGAAACGTAAAGTTTACAATGGAATGATCCGAGGAGAGTTTTACCAGTACCTTGGACCGAAACCGCCAAGAAGGAGAAAATAATGAAACAGAGATTAATCTTTGCCACGGGCAACGAACATAAGATGAAAGAGATCAGAGAGATCCTTGATGAATCCAAATACGAGATCATTTCTATGAAAGAAGCAGGAGTAGACATTGACATTATAGAAGATGGAAAAACATTTGAAGAAAATGCGTTGATCAAAGCAAAAGCAGTGATGGAAGTCACAGGACAGTTAACACTTGCAGATGATTCAGGATTAGAAATTGATGCACTAAATGGAGAACCTGGAATCTATTCTTCCAGATATCTTGGAGAAGATACTTCTTATGTGAAGAAAAACAGTGTGATCCTTGAAAGATTAAAAGATGTACCAGAAGAGAAGAGAAGCGCGAGATTCGTTTGTGCGGTCGCAGCTGCATTTCCAGATGGACAAACGAAGGTAATTCGTGGTACTATGGAAGGAATTATAGGATATGAGATCAAAGGAGAGAATGGATTTGGATATGATCCGATCTTCTATTTACCACAATATGGGAAGTATAGTGCCGAACTGAGCAGTGATGAGAAGAATGCGATCAGTCACAGAGGCGAAGCACTGAGACGTATACGAGAAGTTTTGTAAATAAAACAAGGAGAAAGTTTATGAGGATATTGGTGATCAGTGATTCCCATGGACGCAATGATGATATCGAGGGAGTTTTAAAACAGGTAGGCGACATCGATATGATGATCCATTGCGGAGATGTGGAACGTGGAGATTCATACATACGAGAAATAGCGGACTGCCCAGTAGTTATGGTCGCAGGCAACAATGATTACTACTTAGATCTGCCAAGCGAAGAAGAAGTGAGAATTGGCGATTATAAAGTATTAGTGACTCATGGACATGGCTATTATGTAAACTCAGGTGTGGATTATTTAAGAGAACATGCTTTGGAATATGGATATGATGTTGTAATGTATGGACATACTCATGTGCCATATATTGAGATTGGGGATGATGTAACGATCTTGAATCCAGGAAGTATATCTTATCCTCGTCAGCCAGGAAGGAAGCCAACATTTCTTATTATGGAGATTGACGAAGAAGGACAGGCACATTATGCCCATGGATATTACAAAGAACAGTTTGACGAATTAATGCTATAATATGAATGATGGAAGTATCGTAGGTGGTATTTCCATCTTTTTTCTGCGATAGGTTTGATTTGATAAGATAAGAAAGGGATGACAATGAAGAAAAAAGATATCATTGAAGGAAAGATCATAAAGACAGAATTCCCGAATAAGGGAACATTTATCTGCGAAGATCAGAAAGTTACAGTCAAAGGTGTCATTGATGGGCAGACGATCAAAGGGCAGGTTACCAAGAAGAGAAAAAGTGGCTGTGTGGTAAGATTGTTAGATGTATTAGAGAAATCTCCATTAGAAGATGCAAAACCAGTCTGTCCACACTTTGGAATATGCGGTGGATGTTTTTATCAGACGGTATCTTATGAAAACCAGTTAAAGATCAAAGAAGGAATGGTACGTGATCTGTTAAAAGATTATGTCAATGATGATATATGGGAAGAAATTAAAGGAAGTCCCAAAGTGCATGGGTATCGCAATAAAATGGAATTCTCTTTTGGTGATGAGGTAAAAGACGGTCCATTAGCATTGGGAATGCACAAAAAGAACACATTCCATGATATTGTAAACATCACAGACTGCCAGATTGTGGACAATGATTACAATCTGATCGTAAAATGTGCATTAAATATCGCACAACAGATGGAGCTGCCATTCTATCATAAGATGCGACATGAAGGATATTTCAGACATTTAGTTGTAAGAAGAGCAGAAAGTTCTGGAGATATTTTGGTAAATATTGTAACGACATCGCAGGTAGAAGCAGATCTTACCAAACTTCGAGATACATTATTAGAATTACCATTGAGTGGAAAGATCATTGGGATTCTTCATACAACAAACGACAGCCTTGCAGATGTGGTACAGGCAGACAAAATAGATATTTTATATGGACAGGATTATTTCTATGAGGAAATTTTAGGATTAAAATTCAAGATTTCACCATTTTCATTCTTCCAGACAAACACATTAGGGGCGGAGATACTTTATAAGACTGCCAGAGATTTTGTTGGGGAGACAAAAGATAAAGTGATCTTTGATCTGTATAGTGGAACTGGAACGATCGCGCAGATGTTAGCACCAGTTGCTAAGAAAGTTGTTGGAGTTGAGATCGTTGAGGAAGCGGTAGAGGCAGCGAAAGTCAACGCAGAATTAAATGGATTGGATAATTGTGAATTTATTGCAGGAGATGTATTAAAGGTTGTGGATGAATTAGAAGATAAGCCAGACTTTATCGTACTTGACCCTCCTAGAGATGGAATCCATCCAAAAGCGATTCAGAAGATTATTGATTCATATAGGTGTGAAAGAATGCTTTATATCAGCTGCAAGCCAACCAGTCTCGCAAGAGACCTCGAAATTCTTACAGATGCAGGATACAAGGTAATTAAAGCAACAGCGGTCGATCAGTTCCCGAATACGGTCCATATAGAAACAATCTGTTTACTAGAACTTCAATAAGCAAAAGAGCTCGGACATTCTCCGGGCTCTTTTTAGCAGAACGTCCAGTGAATCTCAATATCTTCGTTCAGAACAACGATCTTGTCGATCAGCAAACGAATGATGCTGTTTGTATATTCAGGATCACCAGATTCAAGAGCGACCTGAAAAGCTGAGGCATAGCTCATGATCTTCAGATGATCCATGTTGATATCTGTTTTTGTTTGCGATTCTTTCAGGGCAGCAGTTAAAGATTCACGCTCCTGCTTCAGAGCAGCAAGCCTTTCCTGAATCTGATCGAGCTCGATCGCACCAACCTGATAAAGATTTAGAAGCTTATCGGTCTGGCGATTCAGCTCCTCGATGCGTTCCTGGAAAAGCTCGGTATCATCTGCCGGAGCTTCTGCTGAAGAATTTCTGATTACTTCAGAAATATAATCTTCATCTGCTGCCAACTTTTTGATCTCATCAATGATGATCTGTTCAAGTTCTTCCTGCGTATATGGATGCAAGCGATTAGTGCAATGATCAGATTTGATCATAGATTTGCTTGTTCGGCTAACAGAATAGCAGACATAACGACGCAAAGGATATCCTCTCGCAATTCGTCTCGGGTGCATTCTTGCACCGCAGTCCCCGCAATAAAGGAGACCGGTCAAAAGGCTTCGTGATCTGCAGCTTTGCTTCTTGATCTTAGAATTATGAACAAGGATTGCATTTGCCATCTGGAAATCAATCTCTGAAATCAAAGGTTCGTGGATTCCGTCTCGCAGTATACCATTATCGTTTACTTTACCAATATAAACTGGGTTCTTTAAAGTACGGCGGATCATCGTATTGTTCCAGGTGCGGACTGTTGGGTATTTCTCTTCCATTTTGCGAGCAATTGCATTAATAGAAATCCCCGACAAGAAGAGTTTGAAAATCTCACGAACAATCGCAGCCTGATAGGGATCCACCTGAAGGTCGTTGCTTCCAGGAATGAAAGAATAACCAAGTGGCGGTCTTGATCCGTTATAGTGTCCTTTTGCAAGACGGGCCTGACGTCCCATCATAGTACGTTCTTTAATATTTTCACGTTCCAGCTGTGCAAAGGCTGCCAGAATTCCAACGATTGCGCGACCAAAGGAAGTCGAGGTATCAAAGGATTCCATCATAGAAATAAAATCGCATCCGTTCTCAAGAAAGACATCTTCGAGCATGATCAGCGTATCTTTTTGAGATCTTGACAGCCTGTCAAGCTTCCAAACGATGACACGACGTACCAAATGTTTCTGTACATCTTTTATGGTTTCTTTGATTCCAGGGCGATCAAGAGAAGCCCCGGAGAAGCCTGCATCAATATGAACTTTATGAATTCGATGTCCCATCGCTGCACAATACTGCCGCAATCGGTGTTCCTGTTCAGCAACGGAATATCCCTCCAACGCCTGCTCGGTCGTAGATACACGGATGTATAGATCGACCAGATCGAGGGAGTCTATCGGTATTACTTTTTCTTTTTTCATAATTCCCTCTAAAAAAGGGTATAAAAAATAAGCCCTTGTGGACTTTGGAAAAATACGATATACTAAATGTGCAAGTTTAGTAATCGTTTCCAAGGGGACGATTTTGTCGCCTGATGTTGCAGCATCGGGCGATTTTTTATTTTATTAAAAATTCATTTACAATCTTATATGCATTTCTCTGTTTGTTCGGTTTTTTATTTAGGCTTAGATCAGAACCAACATATCCAGATAAAGATCGACGTAAGGATTCATTATCTTTATATTCCTCAACAAAACGATCGTAATAATCAAGATAAGGCGAATGTTCCAGATCATAGCTGTGACATTTTAAACGATTCTGGTGAATGCAAAAGATGAAAAATCTCAACTGCTCTTCTTTAGATAATTGGAACCATAGAGCGTTTAATGCTCTTTTTTCTCCAGAGAAAATGGATAAGCAAATATTGTGATCGGCTACCATTTTCGCAAGGCTCAGATCAACAGGTATCATATCATCCCGATCTTCTTCATGAACAGCTCTAGTAATCAGACAAGAAATATCTTCCTTAGTATAATCATCTGAAAGATTTATGCCGAGATCGATCGCATAATTTATTTGTCTTTCTGAAGGAAGCTCCTGCTCTTCAATTTCGCAAAACTGAATATCATACAAACCAGAAGAAGCAATCACAGCTTCTTGATCAGCTGGTTCAAGAGCAACCCTGCGAACGGTGCGAAGCCGCTTTGTTTCAGGATGCCGTCCACGAATTTTATAAATATTCATTTCAGGACATGTCTTTTTCTGAAGATCAATGCTATCCAAGTTAGGAGATTCATCCATTATCGATTCATCAGGTCGTCCAAATCCAAACAAACGTCCCAACAGACCCATTATATACCTCTTTTCCCATAACTTACTTGTATATTTATAATGCTTCAAAATTTATAATAAAACGCGTGTGCCCAGTCTCTCTGTCCTTTTGTAAAAGGGGGAGTTTGCATGAGCAAAAAATACGTATTCTTAAATAATAGAACAGATATTTACGCAATTTATTATAGGTGTATTAACACCGTTTACTATAATCTTGGATTTAAAAATAAAACACAGATTATAATACTTAATTAAATAAGGACCAGGAGGACTGGGTATACATTACCCAAGCCCGCCTTCTCTCTTATCCTCTTCGACTGGTGGATACATTTTCTCCAGCTCTTCAGGAGTACTCGGCACACCATCATGGATATCACCAAAAGCAGAAGTTTCTGGTGATGCATTGCTGGATAATAAATCCTGCGCGAACTCTAAACTAAAATCAATTAAGAGCTCGCGCAATTTTTTATTTTTACAAAGTTTTTCAATAAAAACATAATCTTTATGTTTTAAATCAAATTTCTTCGCGAGCGCATCCAACTCTGTTGTTGGCTCTGGAGCATACATAGGGCCTGTTCCAAAACGAAGCCATTCATCCATAACGCCGAATTCTCTACATATAAATGCAAGAGATGAATCAGGCGGTTCATTTCTTCCGGATTCCCATTGTGCAACAGTGTTTCCTTTAACACCAATACGTGCTCCAAATTTTTCTTGAGTAAGATCTAATTCTCTTCTCAATTTTTTTATTCTTTTATTCATCTAGACCTCCTTTCTTTATAAAAAAGTATAGAATATTCCATCCATAAAGTCAATAGAAAAACTTCACAGAAACATAAAATATCACAAAAACACAAAAATATATTGACGTACTTGTTTTTGAGAAGTATAATATTCACAGAAACAAGAAAAAAAGAAAGGAGAAATGAAAAAATGTCCAACGCAATTACAACACAAAGCATTACAACCGAGACAACAAAAGCATTAATCCTTCTGGACTCAGATCCAAAGATGCAGAAGGCCCTGGAAACTTACCAGAAACTGCCGGAAAAGGATCAGAATATTTTATTGCTTTTGATGGACGCCTTCGCAGCAGGCGTAGAAGCTGCACAAACAAAAGATAACTAAATACCCAAAAGAGGGAAGCACGACCTCTCAAAAAACGTAGGTCTGGTGGAGCCGCTGCAGATAAATCCACTCGGCGAGGCTGCCGACGCCTGCGGGGAATCGTCGACATTGGGGTGGAAAGCACAAACCCAAGTAAAAAAATCTTGGCTTGGAGGCAGATGAGAACACCAGAGAGAGAACATCCGGAGCGTGGGCTGGTGGGCGCGATTCAATACGGATGGTTGGCATGAAAAACCAACACTGCAGGCAACTGGCACACGGCTACCCCAAAGAATACTCAGGGAGTTGAACAGATACAGGCTCTTCCAACATTTGCTTTGGAGAACCTGTATCAGACAGCCGGACCCAAGAAGCCTAGGGAGTTAATAATTAAATCCTTAAGAGATAGAAAGAAGGGAAGATATATGGCAGTTAGACATGTAATGAGTGATGGAACAAGGAGAGACAGCATAGAAGGATACATCGTCCCTAAAGATTCACCAGTTTATGGAGTAATTAGAAAAGCATACGAAGAAGGAGTGATAAGCGCAGATGAAGCAACCAAAGAGATTGACAAGAGATCAAAAAGAGTTACTGGCAATAGCAGGAGAGAATCCGAAAGAATGGCTGTGTGAGATCCAGGATCAATACATCAGTGTATTTGTGAAAAAGAATGCACCTGAAGAAAAGATCACCCTGCACAGATAGGAGGTTAATAATTGGAGACGAGAAGGAGCGTAAAGAGGAAAAGAACAACAACTACAAAAAAGAGAAAGACAGCAAGGAAAGATCACTGCGAATTGCTACTTGCAGCAGCAACAGGATGCGTGATGGCGCTGTCCTTCATTTTTATCAACAACTTATCAACAGGTTATCAACAACAAAATGTGGATAACTTAAAAACGATAAAAGCTGAAGAAAATGTGGATAAGGCAAGAGTGAAATATGAATCAGATCAACAAAAACAAGAGGAACGCTTTCAAAAAATCCTGAAGGAAGTCCAGAAAGAAGACGAAAAGCAGCAGCAGGAACAAGCCAAACTGGCCATGGAGCAACTGCCAAGCAATGTCGATGAATTAGAGCAGGGAGCATTTGAAAGCGAAGATGATTATATCCTGGCAAAAATGGCAATGGCAGAGGCAGAAGATCAGGACACTGAAGGAAAAGCATTAGTGATCAGAGTCATCTTGAACAGAGTAGAAGATGAACATTTCCCAGATACGATCAAGGGAGTGGTTAGCCAAAAGAATGCATTTACACCGTACTGGAATGGCAGATACAAGAAAGTGAAGCCGGATGCAGATTGCTATAACGCATTGATTCTTGTAAAAAGGCATGACTGGGATAAAAGCCATGGAGCTACATACTTTGAAATGACATCAGGAAGCACATGGCATACAAGAAATCTAAAAAGGCTATTCAAACATGGATGCCACACTTTCTACAAAGAGAAATAGACAACAACATGGCCGGAAGGCAGAGGCTGACCGGCCATGAAAATATAAAAGGGTTTAATAAAAGGAGAATGGAACTATGGGAAAAGCAAGAAGAACAAACAATCATGTAAACACGAACTGCGGAAAGATCTGTATCAAGATTCCTGCAAGAAAATTGATGCCAGTCAGCAATTCGCAGATCGTAAGAATCTCAGCTGAAGCATATAACGATCTGGTGGAGATTTATAACCAGTCAACCTTGTCAATGAGCGAGATCGCATCAGAGATCATCACGCAGGCAAGCAATAGCCGTTTGATTCAGTTGGAAAAAGAAGATTAACGGAAGGAAGTGACATAAGCGATGATGATCGCATTAGACAAAGGAAGGATACTGATCAAGGATGAGGATACGGTGCAGAGAGCCATTATAACATCCTGGGGAAAGATGAGAAGAGACCGTCGGACAAAGCTATTAGTCGGTGACTGTGATCTGGAGTTGATGAACAAACTGGCTGAGATCATAAATTTGCCGCCAAAGATCGAAAAGTTAAGGCAGAAACTCAATACGATCCAGAACAGGGTGGATGAAGAGAGGATCAAAGAAAATCCAGAAGCCCTATATCCGTATCCAGTAACAAAAAAATTATACCAGCATCAGGTCAGGGCGGCCAACATGGCCCTCTTAACGTTTGAAATGGTAGACCCGAAGAAAGGAGAAAAAGAATGATTATAGGATTTCTAAGCGGAGGATTCATAGGGCTTGTGGCTGGAATCTTTTTTATGTCGATGTGTCAGGCAGCCTCAGGAGCTGAAGAATTGACGAAAAAATTTGAAGATGGATATCAAGGGAAAATACCACGCCCTTATGAACATGGCCACGGCGAGCTTTATCTGTGTCCAAACTGTTCATATCTGCTGCTTAATAGCGCATCCAGAAACAACTGGTGTCCGAATTGCAAAACAAGGATCAACTGGAAAAAGGTCGATGAGTTGGGTGGTGAAGAGAAATGTGGAAGATAACAGTCATGTATCATGGCGGAAGCCAAAGTCAATTTATTGACAATAAAAAAGGAGAGATATCGATACAATTGGCAAAAAGTTTTTACAAAAAGTATAAAAATACTGCAAAAAATATTACATACCAAGATTATCCAATCAAAGATCATGAGCCGATGTTATTAATAGACAAAATTCATGAACTGGAGGCGAAAGAAGATTGACAAGAGGTAGGAATTGGACTGTCGCTGAAAAAAACTACCTTCAGGACCAATGGGGAAACGTCTCAATCGTAACGTTGGCCAAAAAGCTCAACCGATCACAGGCGGCCGTAATGTTGAAAGCAAGTCGCATGGGACTGGGAGCACACCTGCAGAGCGACAGCCGTGTAACACTTAATGAACTCTTAGCAACGATCTACGGGTACGAAGTAGGTGGATACACAAAAAATAAACTGATTCAGGGAGGAATACCAGTCAAAAAGCATAAAGTCAAAAACAATTCGTTCATGGTTATAGATCTTGACGACTTCTGGAAGTGGGTAGAAGAAGATAAAGATCGAATGGATTTCTCAAACTTTGAACCATATTCACTCGGAGCAGAGCCGGAGTGGGTGTCAGCAAAAAGAAAAATCGACTACGACAAGAGACAGCGAATCGGCCACCACAATCAACAGTGGACCAAACTGGAAGATCAGAAGCTCAAGAGAATGATTGAATCGCAAAGATACAGCTATTCTGATATAGCAAAAGAATTAAAGCATTCAGAAGGTGCAGTCAAACGAAGAATGCACGACTTGGGAATTAAACTCAAACCACCAAGAAGTCCAACAAAGATGTGGACAAAAGAAGAAGAGATGCGCTTATTGGACATGAAAGAAGCAGGATATGACTGGTCGCAGATCGGAGAAAAGCTAGATCGCACGGCACTAGCCTGCAGAGGAAAATATGAGCGCATGCAAAATCCCCTTTATATGAAAAGGTATTACCGAGATAAAAGGGGAAAATACGAATACAACGGAATCAAAGATCTAGCGCCTGATCAGATAAGAAAGTCCATCCAGGAACAAAATGATCTGGCAGAATTTGAGACCGTAGAAGCAAAATGAGGTGGTAACAATGAGCAACATGAAAATAACAGTTAAATGTGAGCATTGTGGAAAACAAATAGAGAGATATCCATCTCAAATCAGAACTCACATATTCTGTAGCAAAGAATGCTCAAAATATTTTACAAGCAAAAGAATGCATAAATTCAATAAAACTGATAATCCAATGAATCAGAAAAAAGATGGGAATCTTGCAAGGAGCTTAATAGAGAAAAAGACAAGAGATGAACTAACGGTCACAAGGTCTAAAGCAGCTTTAGGAGGAAGGGAGCTGAAGAAAGATACTTATAAAAAGAAATGTGGGAAACATGAACATAGAATTATAGCAGAGCATATGCTCGGAAGGCCGCTAAAGCCTGGGGAAATTGTTCATCACATAAATGGAAATAAACATGACAATGCTCCAGAGAATCTGATGGTATTTAAAAATCAGTCGGAACATTTGAAATATCACAAAGAACATCCAGAAGAATCTGGAGTTTTCATATAGGAAGGAGATGATGAAATGGCAGCCGATATTAATAAAGGGTTTGGACTCTTATTTGAAATGGGCTGCGGTTGAGTAAAACTTTAACCGCATTGGCAATCGCAGGAGCCGGATACGAGATGGGATACATCGAAAAGGTTCTAATCATAGCACCAACGTCTGTCGTGGCTGTATGGCCAAAAGAATTTAAAGAATTTGCAGAATTTAAGTATACCTGCAAAACACTTCTGGGAGCCAAGAAAGAAAGAATCAAGGCACTGGATGACCTGATGCAGTTCCCGTTTAAGGCGATGAAGGTAGCCGTGATCAATTACGAATCAACCTGGAGAGAAGGAATCAAAGAAAAGTTGCAGGAATTTGATGCAGACCTGATCATTTGCGATGAAAGTCAGAGAATCAAGACGCATGATGCAGCGCAGAGCAAGGCAGTCCATGAACTGGGAGATCAGGCAAGATACAAGTTGATCTTATCCGGAACACCCGTCCAGAACAATGCGATCGACATCTTCAGTCAGTATCGTTTTTTAGATTCTTCAGTTTTTGGAAAAAACTTCTATGCATTCAAAAACAAATACGCGATCATGGGAGGCTTCAACAGAAAACAGATTATCGGATATAAGGATCTTGATGGATTGATCAAAAAAGAACATTCGATCGCATTCAGGATCACAAAGGATGAAGCAATCGATCTCCCAGAACAGACATTTGAGGTAAGAAAGATCGCATTTGATAAAAAGGATAGAGAGCTCTATGACAGGATCAAAAGAGACAGCTACGCAGATCTTGACGGCGGTGATCACATCACAGCCACAACAGTACTGACGAAGCTCTTAAGACTGCAGCAATTAACTGGAGGATTCCTGCTGCAAGACGATTCAGAAACGCCGGTCTTAGTAAATAAAGCAAAACTGAATGCGCTGGCAGATATCATCGAAGATTATGTTATCGGATCCGAAAAGAAGCTTGTTATATTCGCAAGATTTATCCCAGAGGTCAAAGCGATCATCGAAATGGTAGACAAGCTGCTGCCGAAAAACAAAAAACAGGTAGCAATCTACGGAGACATTAAAAAGGAGCTTCGAGGTGGGTTGGTAAAGCAGTTCCAGGAAGATCCAGACACAATGGTCTTTGTTGGCCAGATCGATACTGCAGGAACAGGAATCACGCTGACTGCAGCAGATACATGTGTTTACTACAGCAAAAACTACAACTATGCGACATATTCGCAGAGTTTGTCAAGGATTCATCGAATCGGCCAAAGAAACGTTTGTACTTATATCGATTTGGAAGTTGAAAAAACAGTCGATGAAATGATCAATAAAGCGCTTAGTAAAAAAGAAGACATGGCCAAAACGGTCGTGGATAACTGGAGAGATTACTTTGATTAGGAGGAATTTAATGAAATGAAAATAAATGAAATGTGCAGCAAGTTAATAAAAGAGCTTATAGATGATAAATTGGAACTTACATATATGAATGTACATACCGAAGATGACGGAACTGTCAGAAGGGTTGAATTTGAATACAGGCCTAAGGAGGAAACAGATGGGAGCACCGGCATGGACTGCGAAAGAGATATCAGCCCTGGAAGAGATGACGGCTAAGTATCCACTACCAACTGTCGCAAGAAAGCTGAATCGTTCTGTGAGCGCTGTATTTTTAAAACAGCAACGGCTCGGTATTGGCGGGCTTAGACAAAACTCTGATATGATCACGAGAAATACACTATCTAAGATCTTAGGAATTGAAAACAGAACCATAAAGAGTTGGGAAGAAAAAGGTCTGAAAAGCATAAAGAAAAAGCCATATATCATGTATCGGCATCAGGACATTATCTGCTACATGAAAGAACATCTGGAAGATTGGAATGCGGCCAGGATCACAGATGACTCATTATTTATGAGGTTTGACTGGTACCAGGAAAAGAAAAAACATGATGTGGTCACAAAATATAACTGGACTGAGAGAGAAGAATCAAAGCTTAAGTTTTTAAGACACGAAGGATATACGATCAGGGAGATCGCAGAAAAGATGAATCGCTCGGAATCGAGCATCAAATATAAATTATACAGGAGGAACTAATGAATGTAAAAGAAAAGGTTAAAAGTAAGCTTGCAAAAATGGCAAAGATGATAAGCACAGCTTATAAAATCTTTCCAGCAGTAGAATCTAAGATGTTTTCAGAAGAAAGGTCACCGTCAAAAGTTGCGAAAGTAACAGATGTTTTATATGAAAAAGAATTTGAATGTCAGATAAAATCGACAGTTGAGGAATGCATACAAAATATTCAAAGCGTACACGAAATATCGGTAGGAAGCGCTAATTTAAGAACATTTTATTATCAAAACACAAACAACTGGAGAAAGATGCATGGAATCCCAATGAAAAGGAGAATGAAATAATGGAATTACTGGAAATGCTGAATGAATACCAGACGTTGCTTGAAAAAAAAGATATTTTGGCCAAGCAAACAAAAGAGAATAATCAAGATATCAAAGTCATGATGGGAGATATCGCGCAGGAGATGATCGATGCAGATGTGCCAGAAATGGCCGTAGGCGATTACGTGTTCTCGTTGAGAGACAAGACGGAATACAGTAAGAAATCCAATGCTGATCTTGCAGAGGCAGGGCTCGATTACTTCGAAGTTTTAAGAGAACAAGGTCTTGGAGATCTGATCGTTGAACAGGTGAATGCAAGAACATTAAATACTGCGATCAAGAATCTTGTGCAGGAAGAGGGAGAACTTCGACCAGAACTGGAAGATATCCTGAATCAGTATGAGACATTCGAGGTAGCAAGAAGAAAAAAACGCAGCAGTTCATTAAAGAAAGCAAAGGGAGGAAACTAAAATGAGTAACTATGAACAGATGGAATTAAATATCACACTGGACGGAGAACGTGAGCTGAAGGAAAATGTTATGCTTTCTGTAGAGTTTGCATATGATCAGCTCAAAAGCTATGATCTGCCAAACGTTGCAAACAGATATGAGGGATACGGAATCGCAGCAAACATGTGGTCACAGCTAGCCGCAAAAGAAAAAGGTGTGAAAGATTCCATGAAACACTTTCTCGTGACATTAGATATTGGGGAGCAGGCAGCTATTGAAGCAGCCTCTTCTCTTTACAATTCAGTCACAGAGGTCGTGTATACTGCAACAAATATGGCTGCACACGTCAATAAGGTTATGAATGACCTTTTCAAAGTTTATTCTGAGATTGAGGAAGAAACTCCGATCGAAAAGATGATCGAAGATGGAAACGATGATGGATTCGAAGAAGCAGAGGAAAAAACGGAAGAAAATACAGAAGCGGAGGTGCAGGAAGATGGAGCAGAATAAAGAAAAAATTAGCTCAAAGATCAAAGGAATCAAGTTCGTAATGGATAACGGCGAGGAAAAATATCAGAAAGGATCGTTTGTATTTGGATGTGCAATCAGTATTGAAGACAAACACTGTGAATCCTTTATGATTGGAGAATGCCCAGGAGGCGCAACTCAGATCGTTATTGATATGGCTGAAAGCAATGCAAGATTGATTAATGCAGCTGTTGGAGGAGACAAGGAAAAGTACACAAAAATGATGCATTCGCTCAGGGAAGTCATCGGACTCAAGATGTTCAATGGCGCAGATGCAAGACTTTAATATTAGGAGGATATAACAATGGCAAAAAACGAATTAACAACAGTAGAAAAATTCAATCTTGTAACAGGAATGGAAGAAATGGACGAGGAACTGAAGGCAGAGCTGGAAGACGAACTCGGAGATCTCGATGAAGAAAACGGAATCATCTGCAGACAGATCAAGATCCCAAGTGGTGGAGGAAAAGCATTCGAGGTGGAATCTGATGATCCAGATGATCCGGAAGTTATGAAAGAAATCAGCGGTGTTATTGTCTTTACACACCGTGCGAATGCTTACTGGGAACATAAATATGGAGAAGGAGAGGATGGAAACAACGAAGCTCCGACATGCAGCTCCATGGACGGAAAGGTTGGTGTCAGATTAGAAACTGGAGAAATGTGCAACTGTGACACATGTCCATATAACGAATATGGAGTAGATGGATCAGGGAAACCATGCAAGAATATCAGACGAATTTATATGCTGATCGATGGAATGCCAGGGGTCTACCTCTTAAGTGTTCCGCCAACAAGCATCAAAGATGTAAATCGCCAGCTTGCAAGAATTATGGGACATAACAAAATTCCATACACTCGCATGGTCATGAAATTCAAGCTTGATGTCGCAACAAATAAATCCAATATTAAATACAGCAAGGTCGTTGTAGACAAAGAAGGAATTCTGCCGGCCGAAATGTTCAAAATTACGGCATCAATGAGAAAAGAACTGAAGGAGGAATATACAGAGATCGCAATCACAGGCAGCGATTACAATATGACTCCTCCTGGTACTGTAGAAAGAAACATGCATGATGTCATCGATATAAATAATGCCGGATTTGTTCAGGCAGATGCAAAAGAAGAAGTGCCATTTAATTAAGTAAGATAGCCGGGAGAATTTCTCCCGGCGAAGGAGAGAAATATGAACGCAGAGGTTAATATTGACAATCTAATCGATTATAAAACTGAATACTCGCGCGTTATCAAAAAGGCACACATTACCGGAGATCAGATGACAGGCTGCTGCCCGTTCCATGAAGACCGAAGCTCCAGTTTTTCTGTCAATTTAAAGACAGGAATGTGGCACTGCTTCACAGAGGATATCGGCGGCAATTACCTAGATTTTTATGCTCGCATGAATGGCATCGATACAAAGGAAGCCTATAAACAGATTCTTGAACAAAATGGATATAGCGAAGAAGATCAACAAGAGCAAGAGCGTAGGGCAAAATGCTACAGTGTCGCTCAATATGCATTTGAAAAAAGACTTCCTGAAGACTGGCTAAAAACAGACTGTAGAATCACGACAGAACGCGATCGAAAAACAAAGATCACATATATGAAGATTCCGTATATGAACGAAGATGGAAGAGAGCTAACCTTCAGAAAAAGATACGCTCACAAAGACTTCAGATGGAAGTACGGCGCAGGAAAGACTATGTGTCTCTACGGACTGTGGAAACTGCATCAGATCAAACAAAGTGGTTACGTCGTTCTCGTGGAAGGCGAAAGCGACAGCCAGTCTATGTGGATGATGTCAATCAGCTGTCTGGGAGTTCCAGGAGCTACGATGTTTAGACAGGACTGGGTAAAACATCTGCAAGATTTAAAGGTTTACATACACCAAGAGCAGGATCATGGTGGAGAAGTCATGATCAAAAAAGTAATTACGACGCTCAAAGATGCAGGATTCATGGGAGACGTTTATAAATTTACCTGTGGAAACATTCCTGAATGCAAGGATCCATCTGACGTGTATGTCAAATTTGGAAAAGATGATGGCGGTCAGAAGATCATGTCTCTTATTAAAAATGCAGAGAAAGTCGATCTGGAAGAACCAGAAGTAATCCCAGAAGCAGTCAAAGGAGCACCGGTCAATTTAAGACAGCCGGAAGGATGGATTTATTCAGACAAGGGAATCAGCAAGATCAGCGAAAAGGACTACAGCCCCAAAATGGTCTGCAGAACGCCAATCATCCTGACACAACGCCTGAAGAGCTTGGAAACAGGCGAAGAAAAGATGGAGGTCGCATTCAAACGCGACGGAGTATGGCATAAAGGAATCTTCCCAAGATCTACGATATTTACAGCGCGAGGAATCACGATCCTGGCCGACATGGGATGCACGGTCACATCAGAAAATGCCAAACTGGTCGTAAGATTTCTATCAGCGTTAGAATCAGAAAACATCGATGTGATTCTAAGGGCGGACGCAACATCTACCTTCGGATGGCAGCCAGGGAAGAGATTTATACCGGGACGAGAGCAAGGAATCGCGTTAGACATTGATCCAAGCCAAAAGGGAATGGCAATGGCTTATTGCAAGAATGGAGAAATGGAAGCATGGATCCGATTGATGCAGAAGCACCGTAGCCGTGACAAGTTCCGCTTCATATTAGCGTCAAGCTTTGCAGCACCGCTTCTGAGGATCCTGAAGCAAAGAATCTTTTTTGTTTATAACTGGGGCGGTAGTAAAGGTGGAAAGACTGCAGCATTAAAAGCAGCATTGTCAGCATGGGGAGATCCTGAACGATTGATGGTGAACTTTAACGCTACTCAGGTTGGACTGGAAAGAACGGCAAGCTTTTTCTGCGATCTGCCACTTGGAATCGATGAAAGACAGCTGGCAGGAAGAAACCAAGAGAGCTTAGAAAAGACAATCTATATGATTGCATCAGGAACCGGGAAGATCAGAGGAAGCAAAGGCGGAGGCCTTCAGACAACGCACCAGTGGCGAACGGTGGCGCTGGCAACAGGAGAGGAACCGTTATCGACGGAAACGTCCCAGACAGGTGTCAGCACACGTGTGCTCGAAATTTATGGCGGACCTTTTGACAATGAGAAGGAAGCAAGCGAGATGCATCAGCAGGCTGCAGATAACTGTGGCTGGGCAGGACCTGAATTTATAGAAAAGATTGTTGGGATCAGTGAAATGAGTATTTGTGAAAAATATGAGGAAATGCTCAAATATGTCGGGCGGATTGCAGACGGAAAATCAGGAAGCCATGTGGCCGGGATCTCGGCCGTCGCATTGGCAGACGCCATGATCGATACGTGGTTTTTTTCAGAAAATCCGGATCAAAATGAGGAAAAAACGGACCAAAACAATCTGCAAATTGAGAAAAAGCTAGAAATCCGTGACGATTCGTGGAAAAGAGCAAAGCAGATGGCTGCATCGATTCTTCAGGAACAAATGAACACAGATGTTGGAGATGTGAACGAAAATGCACTTCAATTCGTAGTGGACTGGGTTCTTCAGAATCGTATGTACTTTGGAGAAAAGGCAATCGGGACATGCCTCGGAACGTTCTCGGAATCTGGAAACATTGCTTATATCTTCCCATCAGCACTGAATCAGGCGCTCTCAAAGGCAGGATACAGCGCGAGAAAGACATTGAAATACATGGCAGACAAACAACTGATCACAGCAAAGCAAAGGGCTGATCACAAAGGAAAGACCTATCAGGTACCGAAAAGATTTGATGGAAGGGTGTGTAAATTTATCGAATTCTTCATCGGAAGGATTGCAGAGAAGGAAGATGTCATGGATTGCAACGAAGAAGATGAAGTGGATAATGGACCAAATGAAGCACTTCCAGGAGCTGATGGGTTTCAACAAGTTTCTATGAATGAAGCACTGCCATTTGCGTAAAATCGGCCCGATTTTGTAACCCCTAAAAATTAGGAGTTACAAAGGAGTTACAAAAGGGGTTACACTTAAACCCGCATAAACAGGGGCTTTAAGAGATATGTAACCCCTGTAACCCCTAAAATAAGAATATACTGCGATATTTGCATTATGATGCATGCGATGCACTTTTTTTATGCATCGTATGCATCATAACTAAAAAAACGGTGTGTATGTGAAAAAAAGGGGTTACGGGGTTACAAATGCCCGCAACCCGCATAAATACGTGCTTTTTGCGTAACCCCTTTTTATTTTCAAAAGGGGTTACAAGCCAAAATCAGACAAAAAGGAGTGAAAATAGCGATGGCAATCAAAAGAATTGTACCAAAATTTGAACGTAAAGCGAAGATTTGTTTAAAATGCGGAGCAAAATTGAAGCGTGTCAGGAACAACGAAGCAGTGAAATGTGAAAAATGTGGAACAGTGCATCTGATCAAATTCACTGAGCATGGAAATGTTGTTCTGACAGATAAAAAATATCAACATCTTTTTGATTATCAGGAGGATGAAGCAAATGAAGGAGACAGCGAAGAAGAGATCGCAGAGGATTAATGAACTGCAGAAAAAACTCCGATCAGGATCATACATGACGGTCGATGAGAAAAAACAACTGCTGCAGTTGGTCTTAAAAAAAATAGAAGTTAATAAAACGCAGATATCAAAAGAAGATCTTATGACAAAGTACAAGGATGCATTTGATGCACTGAAGCAGGACCTGAAGGAAGCAGCACAGGCATACATGAAAACCTATGTATTCGATCAGATCAAAATTAAAAAAAATCCAGCCGGCAGAGCACTGGTAAATAAGATCAATAAACGATACTTCGATCAGCACCTGGCAGAAAAGATCGGAACGGCACTCTACAAAGATTACAGCTTCGATGAAGCGCAGTATCTGATCGATCAGCATAAGAAATGGATTGAAGCAGAATACAAGAAATATCTGCAGGAAGGAGAAGAAAGTGGTGGAATACATTAACGTCGTGATCACAGTGATTGGATTATTTGCTGCAATTGCTCGAATCTTTACCAGAAGAGAAAACCGGGAAAGAAGGCTCAAGCTGACAATGATCGTCTGTGTAGTATGCATGATATTATCCCAATTTAAAGAACTATCAATCGTATCAAGAATCATCTATGGAATCATAGCATTTGTGGAAATGGCAGAAGCTGTGTCCATATTAAACGAATAAGGAGAAAAACATGAACAGAGAAACAAACATCGAACAATTCGAGGAATTAATGAGCGCAATCGAACGCCCAGGAATTGATAAACTCATGGATTACATTAGAAAAAGTGACTTTTACACAGCACCGGCAAGCACAAAGTTTCATTTATCATGCAAAGGTGGATTGCTGCAGCATAGTCTAAATGTTTACGAAGCAATGAAACATAGGCTGGAGATGGAAGGAGGTGGTCTCGTTTATAAAGTTGCAGACTATACCGTTGCGAAAATTGATGAGGATTCACTCAAGATCGTGACACTGCTCCATGATCTTTGCAAGACGAATTTTTACGAAGAAGGAACCAGAAATCAAAAAACATATGACAAGGCCAAAGTGGCCAATGCTCAAAGATGGCAGATCAAAGAAGACAGCAACGGGAAATTCATCTGGGAAACAGTGCCGACCTATGCAGTTAACGATAAAAACCCATATGGTCATGGAGAAAAATCAGTCATGATGATCGAAGAATTCATGAAACTCAGCATGGAAGAAAGATATGCGATCAGATGGCACATGGGAATGGGTGACTGCACATACAATCAGATTCAGGCATTCAATGCCAGCTGCGAAAAGTTTCCACTCGTCCTGCTGCTTCACAATGCGGATCAGGAAGCGTCACATTTCTTGGAAGCAACGACTGGAAACAAAAAATACGAAGAAGCAAGCGGAAGAATCGAATTTGAAGAAGTAGAATCAATTAAAAGATAGGAGAATAAAAGAATGGAATTAGAAAAATTTATACTGTTTTTCTTTTTTGGGTTTGTCTTCGGATTAATAACAGACGAGATCATCGATCGAAGAAATACAGATTCGCGAATACGAGTATACATTGCAGGACCAATTGCCTCAGATCCTGATTATGAGGACAACTTCACAAATGCACATATTGAACTACTGATGCAAGGATACATTGTTGAAAATCCAGTCGAAGAAGGAAAGAAGCTCGAAAATCCGACTTATGAGGAATATATGGAAAGTGGCATGAAGCAACTGAAAAAGTGCGACATGATTTATATGCTGAAGAACTGGAAACAAAGCCCAGGAGCGAACAGAGAACTGGGATATGCAATGGCAAAGAATAAGATCATAATGTTTGAGGAAAAGGGGGATGAGATCGATGTTAGAGAAATATGAAAAAGGATTTGATGAAAAGAAGTTCATCGAAGACTTTATGATATCAAAGGAAATCGCGACGAAGAAAGATGCCATGAAGGACCTGAGGAAACAGATCAAAAAAGAATCGTACTATCAGGACAAGATCAAACGCGGTCTGCAGAAGAAATATCCAGAAGCTTTTATCAGAAAAGTACCGCAAGGAGCATACTGCCAGGCAGGAATCCCGGACATCCTCATGATTTACAAGGGTCATTATTTTGGATTCGAGGTCAAGCGTCCAGTCGTCGGAATCAGATCCAAGCTGCAGGAGCAGACAGTGCTGAAGATCAGAGAGGCAGGGGGAACCGCAGAATTTGTCACATGGCCAGAAGAGGCTATCGCGGAGGTGGAGAAATATGAACAGAAATAAGAAGGGTGGAATGCCAGAAGTCACAAGAGCCACATATAAAAGCGTGAAGAAATATGATCGAAAACAGTTCTCGGATTTTTGCCAGATTATATATGGATATGGATACGAAGATGGCCGAGCATCAGTTCCAGGAGTTGATATCGAAGCAATCTATCAGGCAATTGATAATACGAAGGGAATCGGGCCAAAGACAAGTGAGAAATTAAAAGAGGCGATCAGCCCATTATTTACGAAGGAGGATGAACAATGATAAGGAAAAAGACATGGGAAGAATTTAGAGATACTGGACTCTTTTGGTTTATAAATATGATTCTCCATGCATTTGGATGGGCCATTGTATTAGTAAAAGATGATGGAAAGATCATAGATGTTTATCCGGCAAGAGTAAAGTTCAGAGGATTTGATGAAGATAGTAATACTATTGGATATAAGAATGTTGCGAAATATATGAAAGAAGAATCAGATCAAATTTTTAAAGAAGCTGCAAATCAAGATGATGGGGATAGCAATTAATCAAGAAAGGAAATAGGCGATGATTAGTAAAGAAAAAATTCATGACTATACAGACATCTATGTGGAATCATATATGCGAGCATTAGAAAAGGTTCATAATCCAGATCTTGCAGTTCAGGCAGCAATGGGAATTGTGACAGTGTTAAGAACTCTTGAACAGCAACAGGAGGAAATGCGGAAACAGGAAAATGTAATGAATTCACTGACAGATTCATTGTTTACAGCACTGTATGGAGATAAAGCACCATTCTTTGCTGGAATGTATGCAGAGAAAAAATCAGAAGGAGAGGGTGAAGATGGATGCTAAAAGAGCTGCAAACATTGCAAGATTCAAATTATGCATAGAAAGAGAAATGAATGGAGGAGGCTACACGGATGAAAATGAGCAGGAAGCGTTCTGGGCGATGGCAACGAATGCATTAGAAAAAGCAGTCCCAAAATCTCCAAAAGAGAAGAACCTGGACTTTGGAGACAAGGTGATAGTTTGCCCAAACTGCGGAATATCAGCAATCGGGAATATGTTCTCGCGCAACGGCAAACAATACCCGCACTGCCCATGGTGTGGCCAAAAATTAAAAGAAGAGGAGGAGTAAAAGTGACGATAGAAGAATTTGAACAGGCAAGTGAGATTTATCGAAAATATGATGAGATTGAAGACATCATCGAAAGAATCAAAGAAGCAAGGGAAGAAAAGCTGCAGATCAATGAACGAACAAAGAAGGATGGGAATGACCATAAGAAATGGTGGCAGAAACTAAGATTTTTTTCATTAAGATTTAAAGGAACAAGGATGGTGGTTATGCCGCATTATGAGTTTGCACATGGAATCGAGGTCGATGCAGATCCGGAACTTATCGAGCTGATCATTGATTACTTTGAAAAGAAAAAGGATCATTGCAAACAGCAGCTATCAGAGATCGGAGGCATTGATGAGCATTAAAGAAAAAGTAGATGCGATGACGAAGATCATAAGAATGACACCAGTACCAGTACTGCTTGCCAGCCTTGAAAGCATGATCAATATCCTGCATGAACGGGGAATCGATGTCGTCGACTGGGATGATAAGTCAAAGAAGCTCGTCCAATTTAGAGTAATTGGTGGCAAGGCGTACTTTTTTGCAGCAAGTGACAACAAGGAGAGTGATAAGAATGGCGACAGCAAAGAGTAATCAACAGGAGAAGGATCAAAGTGCCGATGTACTTAAGTGGATTCTTGGTCAGACGTACCGAGCTAAGGCGAGGAAAAATTTACTGGACCGCAGACTCAAGATGATAAATTTAGAAAGAGAGTCCCCCATTGGCGGCAGAGGATATGATCCATTGCCACACTCATCAGGGACAAGTTCAAACGGTGCAGCCAGCATCACGATGAAGCTGGCGGACATTGAAGAGAAGATCTATCATCAGAAGGAAGAGATTGACAAAGCGATCGTAACTGTCATGGACATTATGGACTACTTGCCAGACGGCAGCCTGGAGCGTGACATCTGTGAGATGAGACACATAGATCTCATGAGATGGCAGGACATCCAGGAAGCCATCCCGATGTGCAGGAGCCAGTGCTACAAACGATACAACAAAGCCATCGCCCTGCTGCTTCAGAACGGACGCATCAGAAAGATAGTGAGTGACCATACGCCAGCATACGATGAGTACACATGTGAGAGATTGCTGGCCAAAGGAAGAAAAGATAAGCAGAAGCGTGGAAGAAAGCAAACAAATAAAAGAGGAGACTAAAAGAGACTATGACATGTGTTATTATAGTATCATGGCAGTGAAACGGTAGAGACAAGCCGCACGCATGAGCCATCTTGTACGTTCCAACGAACGACCTTTTATCAATAACCCCCCCCTAGCAGCGCAGAGTAAGCGCGGAGGCAGTCGAAAGGCTGCCTCTTCTTTTTTTTGAGAGGAACGGTCGCAAGGTACTACAACTGGAAATAATTGGTACGGCGCGTGGAAGGCCCGATTCTTTACCGGATTTAACAAAAAATTTTTTTCACATTTCGTTACGCAATAACCAAAAAATCCCTTTAAGGAGGCATGATCCATGGGAGAAATGAGAATGGAACGGCGAATCTTATCAGATTTGAAGCCGGCAGAATACAATCCGAGAATCCCGCTGCGTCCTGAGGATAAAGAATATCAGGACATCAAAAGAAGCATCGAAGATAACGGATATCTTGATCCGATCGTAATCAACTACGACGGAACGATCATCAAAGGCCATCAGAGGCGGACTGTCATGATGGACCTCGGCATCAAAGAGGCTGAGGTTGTCGTTCTTGAGATTCGAGATAAAGGAAAAGAGAAACAAGCCAATATTGCATTGAACAAGATCACAGGTCGATGGGATGATCTGAAGCTGAAAGATCTGTTATTAGATTTAGAGCTGAATGATTACGACCTGGAATCAACAGGATTCACCGTTGATGAGCTCGATGATCTATGCGTCAGTTTAGAAAAAGATCTGGAAGCCGAAGAAGATGACTTTGATCCTGAAGAAGAATACAACGAGATCGAAGAACCAGTCACGCAGAGAGGAGACATCTGGATTCTTGGCCGTCACAGGCTAATGTGCGGAGACAGCGCGTCAGAATTAGATGTCTCACAACTAATGGCAGGCGAAGAAGCAGATCTCGTGATCACTGATCCGCCATACAACGTTAACTACAAAGATGGGTCCATTAAAAATGACAACATGGACGAAGGATCCTTTGAAGTTTTCCTTCAGAATGCATTCCTTGCCATGTTTGAATTTATGAGACCAGGGGCAGCAGCTTATATATTCCATGCAGATAGTGAAGGATTGGCATTTAGAAAATCATTCGCTGATGCAGGTTTCAAGTTGGCAGAGTGTCTGATCTGGGAGAAGAATTCATTTGTTCTTGGCCGCCAGGACTATCAGTGGAGACACGAGCCCATTCTTTATGGTTGGAAAGAAGGAGCTGCGCATTACTTCATTGATGATAGAAGTCAGGATACCATCTTATTGGAAGATGAGCTGGACTTTGAATCAATGAAGAAGCAGGATTTGATCACATATATCCATCAGATTATTGACAGTCAGAAAGATAAGACAACGGTAATCTTCGAGAACAAACCAACAAAGAACGACGTGCATCCAACAATGAAGCCAGTAGCGCTGATCGGAAAACTAATGAAGAACTCAAGCAAGCCAGAATGGAACGTCCTTGATTTATTCGGAGGCAGCGGATCAACGCTCATGGCAGCAGAGCAGCTGAACAGAACAGCATTTCTGATGGAATTAGATGAAAAATTCTGCGATGTGATCGTTCGGCGTTGGGAAAATTATACAGGAGGAAAGGCTGTGCGAAAAAGTATCAGTCAAGATCTAGAATTATGAGCAAAATAGACATCAGATTGGGGGGGGCATTTATGAGTGAAAATAAAGGCAACTTTCAACGAACTGAGACAATAGCACAGCTTTTTGGCGTTTCTGTAAGGCGCATCCAGCAACTTACTCAGGAAGGAATCATCAAGACAACGAAGATCATCGACGAAGAAAGTGGAAAAACAGTAAGAAGATACGATCTGGTGCCAACAATTCAGTCTTATATTAAATATTTATCAGATAAGGCGTATGGAAAGCAGCATCGTACAGACAAAGAAATCGAGCTCCGAGAGCAAAAAATGAGAGCAGATGTCGCCCTGAAGGAGTCACAGGGTGAGCTTCATCGATTAAAAACAGATATCGCAGCCGGAAAATATATAGCAATTGAGGAAGTAAAGATTGACTATCAAAAATTTTTCGTAGCATTTAAAAAATTTGCAATATCACTCCCTTCAAGGTTGATCGGAATGATATCTGCAGCTTTGGATCCATCTGAAGCAAGACGTCTGGAAAAAGAACTGGCGGATGAGGTTAATAAACTTCTTGGAGCTTTCGTGATCGCGGGAATCGTCGAACCGAAGGAAGAAGAGAAGAAACATGGAACTAAAAAGAAAAAGAATTCAGATTAGAAAATATAATATAACTGAATATCAGAAAGAAGTTCTAAGATATCTACAGCCTCCGGAGAATCTGACAGTTTCAGAATGGGCCGAAAAATATAGAATGCTGGATTCCAAGACATCGGCAATGCCAGGGCCGTGGAGAAATGACAAAACTCCATACTTAAAAGAGGTCATGGACGAATTCAATAACTATGATACTGAAGAAATCATATTTTGCAAGCCGACTCAGATCGGAGGGACTGAGGCAATGCAGAACATGCTCGGATATGTCATTCAGCAAGATCCATCGCCAACCATGGTCGTCTATCCCACAGATACACTGGCTGAAAGTATCAGTAAAAACAGACTGGAGCCAATGATGATGGCCAGCAAACCGCTGCGAAATGTGTACAAGAAAAATGAATCGTCCATCTTAGAAATGCAGTTCGATGGAATGTATCTAAGTCTTAACGGGGCAAACAGCCCGTCAGCGTTGGCATCAAAAGCGATCAAGTATCTTTTTTTAGATGAGGTAGATAAATATCCGGGAGCCAGTAAAAAAGAAGCGGATCCAATCCGCCTGGCTAGAGAACGAACAAAAACGTTCAGAAATCAGAAAAAGATATACATGACAAGCACGCCAACGCTGCAGAGTGGCCACATTTGGCAGGCAGTACTGGGCGCTGACATTGAAAAGCATTACTTTGTCCCGTGTCCTCACTGCGGAGAATATATCGAACTGAAATTTTCAAATTTGAGATTTCCTTCTGAAGAAGGACTTGATAATTCAGAACGTGCGGATATGGCCGTGTATGTTTGCCAGGAATGTGGATGCAAGATCACAGATCAGGACAGAGACCGGATGATTCGCTATGGAGAGTGGAGAGAGGTCCGCAGGAGTGCAAAAAACTCTAAAAAAGTGGCATTCTGGATCAATACGCTGTATTCGCCATTTGTTCGATTTTCAGAAATCGTGAAAGAATTTCTAGACAGCAAAGACTCTCCGGAACTTCTTCAGAACTTTGTCAACTCATGGCTGGCAGAACCATGGGAAGACACCAAGCTGAAGACATCGGCCGACATGGTCATGGAGCGGCAGACAGATCTAAAAGAGCTGATTGTGCCAAGTTGGGCAAGCTTCATCACCGGCGGAGTCGATGTGCAGCAAAGCTGTTTGTACTGGAGCATCAGAGCCTGGGGACCATATATAACGAGTCAGAATATTGCTCATGGTCAGGCGCTATCCTTCCAGGAAGTTGAAAATATCATGAATCTGGCATATCGAACAGAAGATGGAGAAGCTATTGTGGTCAGCCTTTGCTTAGTCGATTCTGGATATGATACAGATTCAGCGTATGATTTCTGCGCGTCCAACTCAGACTGGGCGATGCCAGTAAAAGGATCATCGAATCCGATGATGTCACATTTTAAATTATCGACAATCAACCGAGCGACAAGCAAGGCGCACGGAATGAATCTTGTCATTGTGGATACTGATAAATACAAAGATATGATCGCTTCTCGAATGAAAAAAGAGAATGGAAAAGGTGCATGGATGGTTTATCAGGGATGTGATCGCGAATATGCAGAGCAGGTCACTGCAGAGCATAAGGTTAATATCAAATCTGGATCACGAATGATTCAGAGATGGGTGCCAAAGCATAGCCATAGCGACAACCATTATCTCGACTGTTCTGTTTATGAAATGGCCGCAGCGGATATTCTGGGTGTTAGAACGTTGCACTTGCAGGAAGAGGAACCAGCTCCGGTGGAAGAGGTGCGAGAAACGCCAGAAGAAAACTGGATTGGAGCAAATGAAAACTGGTTATAAGGAGGAATATGTATGGCCGAAGGAATAACGGCAGCAGAGATGCTGCAGCAAGTAAATGAAGCAATCACAAACGTGCTGGTCGGCGGTCAGTCTTATCAGATTGGTAGCAGGAAGCTGACAAGAGCTGATTTGTCGATGCTTCGAACATTAAAAAAAGAACTCCAGGCAGAAGTGAGTGCCGAAGGCGAGAGCTCGATTCTCGACAATACATACGTCGCGATGTTTGACGGGAGGTAAGAAATGAACTGGTTAGATAAAGCGATTTCATTTATATCTCCAGAATGGGGAGCAAAAAGAGCTGCATGGAGAAGCAATCTGGATGAAATAAGAAATTATGATGCTGGAAACTATAGCCGATTAAATGCCGGATGGGCAGTGACAAATCGATCTGCAGAAGCAACAGATCAAGCGTACCGAGATGTTGTGAGAGCTCGCGCTCGAGATCTCGAACGAAATTCAGATATTATGAATTCTGTTCTCAGGTCATATAGAAGAAATGTGATCGGTGCCGGTTTCCAACTTCAGGTGAATGGAAAAAATTCAAGAATCAATAAAGAACTTGAAAGACTCTGGAAAAAATGGTGCAAAGCAAGAAACTGCGATGTCACTGGAACACAGAACTTCATGCAGATTATGAGAATGGCCGTCACTAGAAAGAAAGTAGACGGAGGAATATTGTTCGTAAAGGTATACACGAACGATGGAATGATCCCGTTCAAGCTTCAGATGATCGAGGTAGATGAACTGGATAATATGCGCACAGGAACGCAGAAAAATGAAAATCGAGTGATCGGCGGCATTGAATACAACAAATATAACCGACCAATCGGTTACTGGATCAGACAATATGACATTGATGGATTTACTCTTTCAGCTCCGCGATTCGTTCCGGCCAAAGATGTGATCTTTTATTACACAAAGAATCGCCCGTCACAGGTCAGGGAAATGTCAGACATGAGTCCAACGATTCCAAGGATCAGGGATACAAACGAATTTATGACAGCTGTATCCGTGAAGGAAAGAATCGCCGCTTGTCTTTCTGTATTTATCAAGAAGACACTCCCACCTGTTGGAATTGGGCGAGGAACAAACTCGGATAATTCGGCGAAACACGACTATGATGGAAAGACGCTAACTCCCGGAATGATCAAAGAACTGAATGCAGGAGACGACGTTCAAGTGGTGAATCCAACAGGACAAGCAACCGATGCGACAGCATTTACAAAGCTGCAGCAGAGAATGATCGGAGCTGGACAAGGACTTTCATATGAAGCCACGTCGCGTGATATGAGTGAAACAAACTATGCATCAGCACGTCAGGGAGCGATCGAAGATGAAATGACCTATCAGGAAGAGGTAGATGCGATCATGGATGTGATGGATGAAATCTATGAATCATTTGTCATTTCCTGCGTCTTATCAGGTCAAATTCAGATCAAAGACTTTTGGGATAAGAAAGAAAATTATCTCGATCATACATGGATCAAAGCTCCAAAAAAATGGATTGATCCACAGAAAGAAAGCAACGCAACAAAGACAGCGATGAACACTGGCCAGAAAACATTTAAAGAGATTGCGGCGGAAGCCGGAAAAGACTGGCGGCAACAGATTGACGACATGGCCGAAGTAATCGCTTATGGAAAGAAAAAAGGAATTGATTTAGGAGGTGTTATCTTTGACGAAAAGGTGGAGAGCAAATAAGAAGGCTCAAAAACTAATGAAAAGAAACCTATCGAGAAGCCAGACGACGAAGGAGAAGAATAAGGGCTACCGAGAAGCAATGGACTGCTCAATCAGGGCAATCGGAGGAGAAGGAAACGAACGAACATTCGAACTTAGTTTCTCGTCCGAAGAACCATATACAAGATGGTTCGGCCCAGAGATTCTAGATCATGCAGAAGGCTGTGTAGATTTAGAAAGACTTAATTCAATCGGCTGCCTGTTATTTAACCACAACAGAGATAAGGTCGTTGGCAAAATTCAAAAAGCGTGGATCGAAGACAATCGAGGGAAGGCCGAGGTCGTCTTTGATAACGACGAAGCTTCTGACGTTATTTATCAGAAGGTTAAATCTGGAACTTTAAAAGGTGTATCGGTCGGATATGTGGTTGATTCATGGGAGGAAGTGAATCCTGGCAAAGAATCGGCTGACGGGCGTTTTACTGGGCCATGCAGTATTGCACGAAAATGGACACCGACAGAGATCAGCATCGTGTCAGTGCCTGCGGATGCTACAGTCGGAGTTGGAAGATCGACAGAAGAAGTTACAGAAAAAAGAGGCCTGCTGGAATTATACGAAAGACAGCTTCAGATAAATAAAAACAACATGAACATGGAGGTAAGAAAATGACACTTGAAGAAATGATTAATGAGCAGCAGATGCTCGTTAATAACGCAAGAACACAGGGCAGGGCAATGTCGGAAGAAGAGACAAGACGTTTCGATGAGCTTCAACAGCAGATTGATACGCAGCGTACTCAGTCCAACAACGCAGCCCATGCGAGAGAAGGGGAAACTCAGACACAGACTGGAAACGGTGATGGTGGCGATGAAGGCGAGGGAGACACCCAGCGTGCGATCGCTCAGGAGAGAACAAGAATCTCAAACATCTCTGCAATGTGTCGAGACTTTGAAGTTGATCCGACGCAGTATATCCAGAACGGAGCTACAGAAGATCAGGTAAGAGCTGCTATCTTAGAAGGTTTAAGAAGAAACAGCTCACCATTAACAGCAAACGCAACAGTCACAGACGATGAAGGTGATAAGTTTAGACGAGCAGCGTCCGATGCGTTGATGCTTAGATCAGGAATGACTCTGGAAAATACAGAAGAAGGAGCAAATGAGCTGCGTGGAATGTCCATGAAAGAACTGGCAATTGAATGTCTGCAGAAAGATGGTCAGAATGCAACATCTTTATATAGAAAAGGGGCAGATGAAATTTATCGTATGCTTCAGAGAGGATTCTATAACCCAGAATCAGCATTCCCATCCATTCTTGATCAGACGATTGAAAAGTCATACAAAGAAGGACACAAAAATGCGCCGGTCACATTTGATCAGTTCGTTAAGAAGGGAAGCTTATCAGATTTTAAGAAGCATGATAATTATTACCTTGCTGGACCGGTTGGAAGCTTCTATGAGGTTCCTGAAAATGGTGAATTAAAGCACGACGTATTCTCGGATGCGAAACTGCCAACTCGCCAGTTGAGGACGTATGGTCGTCAGTTCACACTTTCAAGAAAAGCATTTATCGATGACGATATTAGTCTTGTAACATCCATTCCAGCAAGATATGCGGCAGCAGCGAGAAAGACACAGAACAAACAGGTTTTCGAAATATTACTAAATAATGCAACCATTTATGATGGATTCGCATTGTTTGGCAAAGAACATAAGAATTTGGTCAAAACCGGAACTGGAGCTACGCAGGCAGCCGTACAGACGATGATCATGGCACTTACAAACCAGAAAGATGAATTTGGACAGGAGTGCGTTATTAACCCAGGAGCGCTCGTACTTCCATCAGGAATGGCATTCGATATCTATACACTGTTTGAATCTCCAACAATCAACACAGAAGATAACACACAGGCGGTCAATCCACTGTATCAGTATCGCAATCAGATCAAGGTCATCGAAGATCCGACGATCAATGCACTTTGTGGCGGCCTTGGAAAAACAATGCCATGGTTTATGACGGGAAATCCTTCAGATACTGACGGAATCGAAATCGATTACTTAAACGGTCAGGAAATTCCAAACATCCGACGTATGGAAGCACCGGGACAGCTTGGATTTATCTGGGATATTTATCTAGATTGGGGAATCACAGTCATGGATTATCGTGGATTTGTTAAAAACCCAGGAATAAAAGTTGATACAAAACTGGAATTAGCATAAGGAGGAAGATGAAATGAGCAAAGCCGCATACTGGCAGAGAGGAGAGACTCTCGACTATAAAAATACGGGAAGCTCCGTAATTGAAGCAAATACGATCATTGTATTTGGAAGCAAGATTGGAATTGCTGGAATGGAGATCAATCCAGGAGAAACTGGAAGTTTACATATCTCTGGAACGTTTGAATTTCCGAAAGCAACTGGTGCGATCGCAGCAGGGGCAGATGTATACTTTGACAAAACAGCTGGAAACATTACATCAACAGCAGCATCAAATACAAAAGCGGGATTCACTGTAGCTGCTGCCGATGAAGCAGACACAAAAGTTCTAGTAAAGATCAATGCCTAATTTGATTGCAACGAGACCAATCTTATATTTGGCACATCAATATAAGGTTGGAGACATTTTGCCGCAGGACGCAGGACTGGCAGAGGCATGGGTTGAAACAAATTCTGCTGTCTGGGAAGAAGAAGCTCAGGCAGCAGAAAAGTCCAAGAAAGCGAGAAGAGTTGTGGCTCAACCAGGAGTGCCAGGAAAATCTTCAGACGGAGATCCTGAAGCTCTAGCTGGAAGAGTTCCAACAAAACGATAATGTCATTTAAGGACCTTATTAAAAAAGATGTGCAAAAAATATTTATGAATCCCGATGAATTCTCCGAAATTCATAACATAAACGATAAGGACATGCCGATTCAGATCGATGCAAATGAACAGATCGAGAGAGAAAAGAGGCAGAATCAGAATTCTAGCGGAATTTATGTAAATCAGAAATTGGTTTATGTTTCTGCGCAGGATTACGGAAAACTGCCAAAACAAGGTTCTCGAATCGTCATGGATGGATATTTGTACATGGTAGCAGATGCAATCGACGAAGGCGGCGTCTATACGTTAACACTGGAGGTGGTCAGAGCATGATCAAAATAGAAATCAATCAAAGAGAATTGAATCGTATTGATCAAAAACTTGCCCAGATTGGTAAAAAAACTCCAGTGGTAGTATCGAGGGCGCTGAATAAAACGGCAGTTAGTGCAAGAGTGAGATTGAAAAATCGAGCGCAAGCGGCTTATACGGTGAAGTCTGGAAAATTTAATAAGTACATGGAAATTCGAAAAGCAAATACTGGCAGTTTGTGCGCTGAGATTAGATCGCAAGGTTCGCCGTTAAATTTGACAAACTTTAAAGCAACAACTCCCAAAAGCGGAGCAAAGGCGCAAATTGTAGCAGGCGGAGGTTTAAAGGTACTTATTTATTCAGCAGGAAGCAGTCCAATCAAAGCGTTCAGAGGACCGAATGGTCTAATTTTTCAACGGCGAGGCAAAAAAAGAAAACCAATTAAGAAGCTGTTTTCAAACTCAATTCCAGTCATGATCGGAAGCGAGGAAAGAGTCTATGGTGTTGAGAAAGATAACATACAAAGTGATCTGAACAAATATGTATCGCAGCAAATCGCGATACTGATAAAGTAGGGTGAAAAAATGACAGCATTAGAACTGCAAGAAGATCTTGCAAACGAAGTAAGCGAAATCGTAAAGGATGTCCAGACAAAAAACTGGCAAGGGAAATTAGTGTCAGGTGTGACAACCTTCAGACAAAAGCTTCCGGAACTGGTAGCAGATGAAGATAATCCGTCACAGTTCTTCCCTTATGCGATTATTCGCTTAGAGGATGGAGAAACTGCAGACGACAATGATCCATGGACAGTAGCAACGTCCGTTCTTTTTGGTATTTACGACGCAGATGTTAATAATACCGGTTATAAGAGTGTGATGGAGATGGTGCAGAGAACAATTGATCACTTCACAGCAACTCCACTGTTAAATAAAAAATTTAGGGCAAAACAGGAAATAAGCTGGGCGCTGCAAGAAGCAGATCCTAATACCTATCCTTATTCATTTGGAGCGGTAGAAATCAAGTTCGAAGTTCCTAAGATGCCCAGAAAGGATGATTACGCATAATGGCAACAGAAAAAGCAAAGACAACTGCAACCGCAAAACCAGAGGCAGTCGCAATTACAAAAATTTATGTAGGACCAACGATTCCAGGCGTAGCGATTCAGAATAGAGTCTATTCAGAAACTCCGGCTGGGCTTTCCGAAGCATTCGAAAAGGTTCCAGAAATGCAGAATCTTATGATTCCGATTTCTGAATACGCAGAAGCAGAAAGAATGATCGATAATCGAAAAGGTTATGTCTATAGCGCCTATTTAAAGGCATTAGAATATAAAGAAAATAAAGGAGGAAACTAATAGTGAAGCATGGAATTTTTATCCAAGAAGAAGCTACAGCACTCACAGTACCGATCACCGGTAACAGTTCAGTGCAGGTAGTTATCGGAGCAGCTCCGATCAACATGGCAGAGAATCCTGCAGAATTAGTCAATGTGCCAATTCTTGCAAATTCAGCCACGGAAGCAAAGGCAGCACTCGGATATAGCAATAAGATGGCAAAAGGCGAGTACACACTCTGCCAGACAATGTATGCGACAAGTAATTTATTCGTCGTATCACCAGTTGTTTACATCAATGTTCTGGATCCGGCCAAACATAAAAAATCATTAGCTGAATCCCAGTATCCGGTCGTAAATAAACAGGCAACGATTAATGTTGAAGGGGTACTAAGAGACAGCTTGACTGTTAAGAATTCGACTGGAGCGGTAGCGCTTACAGAAGGTACTGATTATAGTGCAGAATTCAATGAGGATGGCCATCTGATACTGACAATGATCGCAGGAGGAAAAGGAATCTCTGCTACAAGCTTAACTGTATCAGGAAATGTTCTGGATCCATCAATGATCAAGAAAGAAGATATTATTGGTGCTTACAATCCATCAACAGGAGCCGAAACAGGAGCTGAGGTAATCCGTCAGGTTTACCCAAAACTTGGTATTGTCCCTGGGCTGTTGATTGCACCGGAATGGTCACAGGAACCAGAGGTCGGTGTGGCACTTGCGGCCAAGGCAGCACTACTCAATGGTGTCTTTAAGGCGATGGCACTCGTAGATCTTGATACAACAAAAGCAACAAAGTACACGGACACAAAGAAGGTGAAAGAAGATAGTGGATTTACTTCAAAATTCTGCTATCCATTGTGGCCAAAAGCTAAGGTTGGAGATAAGGTTCTTTCCATGTCCGCAGTTGTTGGTGCGCTCGTTGCTTACACGGACGCAGAAAATGACGATGTGCCTTCTATCTCTCCATCAAATAAAATGCTAGGTGTGACAGGTGTATGTCTGCAGGATGGAACAGAAGTGACAATCGATCAGGATCAGGGGTCAACCGTCAATTCATACGGAGTTGCAACGGCGATCAATGTGAATGGTTGGAGACTCTGGGGAAATTATACCGGAGCATATCCATCTGGCACGGATGCAAAAGACATCTGGTTCCCAGTTCGCCGAATGTTCAACTGGCATGGAAACACATTCATTCAGACCTACTTCTCGAAAGTAGACAATCCGATGAATCACGTACTGATTGAATCTGTTGTGGATTCAGAAAATATTCGATGCGGAGCATATGCACCAGATAAATGGGCAGGAGCATCTATCGAATATCGACAGTCAGACAATCCAACGTCAGATATTCTGGCAGGAAAGATGACCTTCAGACAGAAGATCGCGCCGTATACGCCAGCTCAAGAGATTGAAAACATCTTAAGCTACGACATCGAAACACTTACTAATGTCCTTCAGGGAGGTGAATAAGAATGGATTTATTACCAGAAGTCCTGAATAACTTTAATATTTATAATGATTCAGGAAATAAACTGATCGGAGTTTCTGGAGAGGTAGAACTTCCAGAATTAGAAGCAATCACAGATACATTAGAAGGATGTGGAGTCCTTGGAGAAATTGAAGATCCAGTCACAGGGCAGTTCTCTAGTGCGACTATTAAAATTCCTTTTGCCGTTCTGTATGAAAGCTTGTTCTCGATCATGAACACAACAAAACCGCCGCAACTGACACTTAGGGCGTCAATGCAGTGCATGGATCCAACAACTGGAGTCACAGATTACTATCCAGTTAAGATCGTTGTTCGAGGAAAAGCAAAAACCAATACTCTCGGCAAAGCTTCCAAGGGAAAGAAAATGGAAGCAGAAGTCGAAATGGAGATTTTATACATTAAAATCGAAGTAAACAATAAGACCGTTCTGGAACTTGATAAATTAAACTTCATTTATGTATTAAATGGAGTTGATATGCTGGCAAAAATCAGAAGCCAGTGTTAAAGGAGGATAACAAAATGAGCGAAAAGAAAGCTGAAGTGATAACAATGAAGATTGCAGAAGAGAAAAATGAAATGATCATCGAGCTTGTCAATACATATGATTTCGAAGGAGAAAAAATCAGTAAAATTGACATGAGTGGACTCGAAGATATTACTGCAAATGACATGATCAAAGCAAACAAAGTGCTGACAGCATCTGGAGGAGTGTCAATGATGCCAGAAACAAACCTGGAATATTGCCTGATCATTGCGGCAGGAGCAACAGGACGTCCTGTGGAATTCTTTAAATCAATGAAGCCACACGACGCAATCAAGATCAAGAATGCAGTGACAAATTTTTTCTTCGGAGAGGAATAGATATAAATGACTTGCAACAGCTGAGAAAGCTATGCATTACACTGTCGTTGAATTTACAGACAGGCCTAGATTATTTTCTAAGCCTGTCTTTTTTTGATCTATTAGATCTTTGTGAGGATTTGAGGGAGGTGAGCAAAGAATATGAGCGCAAGCAGTGATTATAAATTATCGATTAAGATCGCCGGAGAGCTTGAAAAATCTTTGTCATCATCTATCCAGTCGGCACAAAAAATGTTAAACGGCATGGGAAATGCGATGACAGGCGCAGGGAAAAAGCTGACAAAAGGAGTGACCGCTCCGATTGTTGCGCTTGGTGTATCTTCAGTAAAAGAATTTGCCAGCGTTGACAAATCTCTGAAACTCGTACAAGCAACCATGGGATCAACAAATAAAGAAGCTTCTCAATTAGAATCTTCTATTAAAAAGGCTGCTGCCAATTCTGTTTTTGGGATGCAGGATGCTGCGGATGCGTCGTTAAACTTTGCCAGGCAGGGATTCAATGCAAAACAGACAGCGGATATGATCACGCCGTCATTAGATCTTGCAGCCGGAACCGCAACAGACTTATCAGCTGTTACGGATGGACTTGGGAACAGTTTAAAAATGTTCAAAAAAGATTCAAGCTATGCAGCAACTGCAGCTGATATCTTTTCAAAAGCGCAAGCTCAGGCAAACACGACGGTAACTGACCTGTTCGAGGCAATGTCAACAGCTGGACCAATCGTGCAATCAGTCGGATGGACAATGTCAGATCTGGCCGCGATCACGGACGTGTTCGGTGACGCAGGAATTTCTGGATCTGAAGGAGCTACCGCATTAAAAACGGGATTAGCGAGATTGTCTAGTCCAGCAAAAGATGGAGCAGCCTGGATGAAAAAACTCGGATTAGAGATATTCAATTCAGACGGCACGATGAAAAGCATGGTAGATGTTCAAAAGCAGCTGCATAAAGCATTCTCTGGATTAAACAGCCAACAGAAACTGACTGCAGCGTCTGCAATTTTTGGAAAAAACCAAATGGCGAAGTGGATGGCACTAATCGAAGCGTCGCCGAGCAAAGTGCAAAAATATGCAAGTGCATTAGACAACGCGTCAGGAACATCGCACAAGATGGCCGACGCTCTTCTGTCTGGGATGGGTGGATCACTGGAAAAATTGAATTCTTCTTTTGACGTCATGAAATATAACATCGGGCAGATAGCAAGCGAATATTTGAAACCAATTGTCGATAATATCACGAAAGTGATTGATGCATTCAACAATATGAGCCCGGCAATGCAGAGAAATATTGTGAAATTTGCAGCGATTGCAGCAGCAGTCGGACCAGTGCTTCTTATACTTGGTACATTGCTTAAAGTCGCAGGATCAGTAGTCGGCATATTTGGAAAAATTGGCAAGGCTGCCGGAGTATTAGGAAGAGGAGTCAAAAAGACAACTGGTCCACTTAATCAGGGTAGTACAGCGATGTCAGCTGCAGCAAAGAACGCCGCAGGATTAGGCGCAGGATTTGCATTAGCAGCAGCAGGAATCTGGATCATTGTGCAAGCTGCAAAAGAATTGTCTTCCGCAGGGGTTGGTGCTCGATTAGGAGTTGTGGCCATGTCCCTGGGAATTGCAGCCTTTATGAAATTTGCATCACAGATGGCTCCAGAACTTCAGGCTGGGACACAAGGCCTAATTGCATTCGGAGGCGCAATACTTCTGGCAAGTGCAGGCATGGCTGTCATGGCATATGCTGCAACGCAGATCGCAAGTGCAGGACCTGTTGCAGCTGTAGCATTAACAATCATGCTCGCCGGAATGGCCGGATTGATGGCAATCGCCGGAACGATGGGTGCGACACTTACTGCGGGAGCAACTGGTCTTCTTGCATTTGGAGCAGCAATTGTGATCGCAGGAGCAGGATGCTGGATATTAGTTCAGGCCGCAACACAGCTCGCATCTGCAGGAACAGGAGCTCAGGTAGCAATGGCGGCAATGGTTGTCGGAATTGTTGCAGTCGGCGCAGTCGCCGGATTACTAGCTCCATTATTAGGAGCAGGCGCCGCAGCAATGGCAGCCCTTGGAGCAGCACTAGCAGTTGTGTCAGGAGCTGCAATGTTAGGAGGTGCAGCTCTTAATATTATTGCTGCAGCACTTCCAACGGTAGCATCTTCTGGAGGAGCCGCAGCAGTGGCACTGGCTCAGATGGGCGCAGCTTTTATGGTTTTCTCTGTCGGAGCAATGCTTGGAGGAGCATCTGCAGCAGTGGCAGCCATCGGTCTGATTGCGTTTGCAGCAGGAGCAACAGCCGCCGCAGTTGTGATGGCGCCGCTATCTAAAGAGACAAAAATCGTCGCAGAAGGCGTCAAAACAATTGCAGATTCTGCAAGCAAAGCAGGAAGTGGTCTGAAGAGCATGGCCGGATCATCAGTATCGACAGCTGCTAAATTTGTAGCATTGGCCGCAGGCATCAAACCGGCTGCTTCAGCAATGCGGCCGTTTGCAACAGCTGTATCAACAGCCGCTTCAGGAATGACAAGGCTAAGTACGTCAACGATGATCGCAGGGGCAGGAATGACTCTGCTTGTAACTGGAATGACCGCAATCGCAACAAAAGGAACAGCAGTATCAACTGCATTTACAACGATCGCGGCAGGAGCGACGCCACTAGCAACGGCTATGACAACATTAGTCACGCCGATGTCAACAGTTAGCGCTGCAACGGTTAAATTTAGTTCAAGTTTAACTTCATCTGCTGCAATTTTTGTCGCATTTACGGCAACGATCACAGCAACGGCAACGGCCATGGCACTGATCAGCACATCGATCACGAGCGCCGGAACTGGAATGCAGGCACTGGTCAGCACATCAACAACGATGGTAACGTTGCTAACAACAATGTCAACAGGGTTTACAACATTAGTAACAAGTATGACGCCAGTCAGCACAAATATGACTGCATTAGTCGTGCCAATGACAACAGTTAATGCATCAATGCTGGTTTTAAATACGACATTGATCACAACGCTGGCGTCATTAACACCATTTGCGACAACACTCTCAACGATGGCGACATCAATGTCTCTGCTTGGAGTTTCTATTGGAATTGTTTCAACAGGATTGACTACATCAGCAACTGGGATGCAGACGTTCACAACATATGCATCCACGATCGTATCGCAATCTGCAGCAACATCTGCAGCATTCACGACAATTGCAGCTGGTATTTCTCCATTAACTGGAGCACTTGGAACGCTTTCTGGTCCATTAATGATGGCAAGTGCCGCATTTGCTGCGTTTTGCGCAAGTGTATCTATGGCATCAACAACGTTGACATCGGTTAATACGTCAATTACATCAGTTAATATGGCAGTTACATCGATGGCGTCAAGTTATCAAGCAGGAATGGCCACAGTGCAGTCAACGACATCATCTGCCGTCAGTGCTACAACTAATGGAATGAATCAGATCGTCGTGGCAGTCATGTCCGGAGGAACTAGGGCGGCGGCCGCAGCAAGAAGTAGTGCCGTAGCGATCAGATCAGCATATACGTCTGTAAATCTTAGCAGCGCGGGAGCGCATATGATGAATGGATTAATCTCCGGAATCAATGCGAGAAGAGGTGCGGTTATTGCAGCAGCTCAAAGTGTAGCAGCGGCCGCAGCTTCGGCCGTGAATGGCGCACTGAAAATTCACTCACCATCGAGAGTGATGATGGAAACAGGACGTTATGTCGATGAAGGTCTGATCAAAGGTATCGAATACAGAAAAGACGCTGTATCAGCAGCGGCAACTGCAAATCTGGCAAATCCTGTCAAGGAAACAAGCAATGATCTAAAAGGGGCAAGCATTAGCGTGCCAGCAATCACGAATCAAAGAAGTAGCATCATCGGAGAGACGATCGATGCGTACACTTCAGATAAAAAAGATTCTGATAATGATCAGCCAAGAACTGCAGATGGCATCCCACAGATTATTTATAATCCTGTTTACCACTTTGAGGGCGAAGCCCCATCGAAAGAAGATATCGTCGAGGCAAATCGAATGAGTCAATCAGAGTTCGAAAAAATGATGAAGGAATACATAAGAAAACACGGAAGAATTGTCTTCGCATAAGAAAGGAGAAAAAACGATGCCAGACACATATACAACAGTCCAGGGGGACACATGGGATAAAATAGCATACGATCTCTACGGAGATGAAGCATATATGCGTTATCTAGTTGAAGCAAACTGGAAATTTTTAGATTTCTTAGTTTTTCCATCTGGCATCGTTTTGAATCTTCCGGAAATTCCAGATGAACCGGATGAAGACTGGCCAGAATGGAGACTTGATGACGATGAGGATGAAGATATTGATGCAGACGAAATTGGAGGCGAAGAATTCGACGATGAAGAGTATCCAGATGAAGATGAAGAAGACGGAGAGGCGGAGGTAGACGATGAAGACGAGTAAGATATCAAAAGAGATTCCACGAAAAGTGGAGCCTCAGATAAAGATCAATCGCAAAAAAACTCCAAAGGAAATCACAAACAGGATTCAAGAAATTGAATATGTAGATCCAGCAACTGGAGAAAGCGATAGCCTAGATATTACATTTTCAAATGCTGACAAGTCATTCATTCTTGGAAAGACATCCCCAAAAAAAGGAGACAAAATATCAGCTCGCCTTTACCTGTTTAACTGGCAATACCTCGAAGAAAAAATCGATCTCTATCTCGGGTCATTTACATTAGATGATGTATCGATATCTGGAAGGCCACTAATTGCAAAATACTCCGCCTTGTCGATCCCGTCAAAAACCTCATTCAAAAATACTCCGAGATCAAAAACGTGGAAATCAACAACGTTAAAAGCAATCGGCAGATCGATAGCTAAAAGATACGGTTTAGAATTTGTTTATGATTCCGGAGCGGTAATCAAGATCAAATCGATAAAACAAAGCAGCCAGAACGACTGTGAATTTTTATACGCACTTGCCAAAAAATATGGACAAGGCATGAAAGTGTACTGCGGGAAAATTATTATTTACAGCAAGGCAAAGTACGAAGCAAAAAAATCCCTAGTTACCTATAAAGAAACTGATCTAATTAGCTGGAGCTTTAATGACAGTATTTATAAGACTTACACCGGCGCAAAAATGAAGTATACAAATGCGAAAAGCAACAAAACGTATACTGCCAGTGTTGGTGGCGGAAGCAGAATACTCCATATCAATGAGAAAGCAGATAGCAAGGCAGATGCGAGACTCCAGGCAATCGCAAAGCTTAATGAAGAAAATGAGACAGCTACAACGATGGAAATTGAAGTCAAACCAAATCCAAAGCTAATCGCAACTGGAACACTCACGATCACAGATATGGGGCAGGTAAATGGTAAATATTTTATCAACAAAATCACGCACACGATCAATCGGAATGGTTACACGATGAAATTAGAAATCAGAAAAATACAAAAACGAATCAAAAAATAGGCAGGTGATAAAAGATGAACGAAGACATTGTTAAAATCGGCAGAGTGTCCAGTATTGATTACAAAACTGGAATGATCCAGGTTTTATACGAGGACCTATCTGACGAAGATGACGTATCGGATTACCTCCCTTATATGACATTCAACAGGGAATACGCCCCGCCAGAAATTGGTGAATTTGTTGTTGTTTTTGGAATGAGCAACGGGACATCAATGGGCATCGTTGGCCCAGGATTCTGGAACGAGGCCAACCAGCCCCCAGAATCAGATCCTGATGTTTATCGAAAAGAATTTGCAAAAAAACTAGGTGAGGCATTTATAAGATACGAAAAAGGAACTCTTGTAATTAATGCGGAAGAGATCATCTTAAAAACCAAATCTGGAAACGTAAATGTTGCAGATCTTATGAAAGCAGGTGATTCATAATGGCAACGATTGGGTCGCTCGGATCACTGATTACGTTTGAAGTCAGTGATAAAAAAATACTTACATTTAAAGATCTTCAGGTGAATGCATCAGGGAGCTGGTCATATCACGACATTATATCGAAGAAGCCTCGATCAGAATTTAATGGGGCCGAGCTAAAAGATTCAAGTTTCAGTATTGTCTTATCTGCAGAACACGGTGTTAAACCACGAGAAACTTTGGACAAAATTGTAAAAGCGGTTGAATCTGGTACAGTTATGTCATTTACATTAGGCGGAAAGATCATAGGAAGTAACTGGATCATAAAATCGAATTCAGGAATGTATGACATTGTGATGAACAAAGGCGAAGTGGCCAAAGCTACTGTGAAAATAACTCTTGAAGAATATGTCGTATCAGTTAGCAAAAAGGAAGCAAAAAAGCCAACTAAAACAACAACGACAAAAAAGAAAAGCTCAAAGAAAAAAAAGAGTACGAGCAAAAAGAAAAAATATAAAGTAGGAGACATCGTGACATTCAACGGTGGGAAACATTATGTAAGCAGCTGCAAAGGAGCGAGAGGATCAAAGGCAAAGGCCGGAAAGGCTAAAATTACGATCATTAATCATAATACGCATCCGTACCATCTGATCAGAACAAGCGGAAGCAAATCAAATGTTTATGGATGGGTGAATGCCGGTTCATTTAAATAAAACAGGCAGGAAGGAGGAAGAATGATGGAAATAGATTTTCAAAAAACTGGAAATAGTAGAATAGATACTTGCATGAAAATGCTAATCAGCGTATATGAAGGATCCGTGCCAGGAGAAAGGGGATTTGGAATCAGTTCGAATTGTCTTGATCTGCCACCGGCACAGGCACAGAATACATTCGCCCTCGATTTAAATGAAAAGGTAAAGGAATTCCTTCCTGGGTATGAAGTAGATAACGTCGAAGCTGATTTTTCATCAATTGATGGGAAGATGCAGCTTCATGTAAAAATTAAGAAAGGAGGTGACGAATGATGCAGGAATTAAAAGATCTATACGATCTTCCAGACGTTAGTTATATCGACAATATGACGCTTGACGATGTACAAAATCAGTTGATTGAAGATTATATGACTCGATACAAAGAAATTGCTGGAGAAGATATTGTAATGATGAGAGCTGATCCTTATCGTTTAATGTTACAGAGCTTAGGAGTATTAATGTATCAAACACTTTTATACGTTGACCGTGCCGGAAAACAGGATCTGCTTAAATACTCATATGGAGATTATCTCGAGAATCTGGCGGCGCTGAAAGGGTTAAACAGAAACAGTGCGACATATGCAGCGACAATTATAAGGTTCACGTCGGCTGCACCACAAATCGACGAAGACATTACTATCCCGCAAGGAACTAAGGTAACGAATGGTGATGTGTACTTTTCAACCAATGCGGATGCCTTAATCAAATCTGGGAGTTCTTATGTGGATGTGAGCGCAACTTGCAATACAGCTGGAGAAGACGGAAATGGTTATGCGCCTGGAGAAATCAATGCATTGATGGATTCTATAAGATATATCGGGTCAGCGATGAATATCGTAACGACGGCAGGTGGAGCTGAAGAAGAAAGTGATGAAGATCTGGCAAGAAGAATTTATTTAGTACCAGCTGGATACAGCACTGCTGGACCTGTTGATGCATACAAATATCATGCTCTTGATTACAATCCGAATATTTCAGATGTGAAAATTACAAACCCAGCACCGATGGAAGTTGATGTAAGAATCATCATGAAGGATGGAGCATTACCAACCGACGGAGACATTCAAGGATTACAAGCACATCTTAGAGATAATGACATCCGACCAGTTACGGATCATGTAACAGTCGCTGCTCCAGAAACCGTAGACTATGCAATTAATATGAAATATTTCATTAATCAATCTGATCTTAATAAGGTCGACACGATAAAAAATGAAGTTAATTCTGCAATTACAGAATACATTAACTGGCAACGAGGGGCGATTGGCAGAGACATCAATCCGTCGGAATTGACCAAACTGGTAATTAATGCAGGGGCAAAGCGAGTCGAGATCAAATCTCCTGTCTTTACAGTAATCAATGCTACATCAGTGGCTAAATTAACCGCTCAGACCGTTACATACGGAGGTGTGGAAAATGATTAATCTGAAGGATGGAGAACTTGCAGACGTTTCTCCATTTAAAGGAGATCCGAAAAATGATGCATTTTCATACGCGATTAAAAAAATGATGCAATTCATCCTAGAGAAAGCGGATGGAACGCGGACGTATTCAATTATTCAGAACTTGCCAGATGACATTCTGGACATGTTAGCCGTAGAGCTTAGAACGATGTACTACGAAGAAACGATGGATATCTCTGTGAAAAGAAATATTATTCAAAACACATTATCTTGGTATGCAAAAGCAGGAACTCCGGCAGCGGTTGAAGAATTGATCTCTGTTGTTTTTGGCTCAGGGAAAATCGTAGAATGGTTCGATTTTACAGAACCGCCATACACGCCTGGGACGTTCGACATCATTACAAATGCGCCAATGGAACGAGGAATCATTGATACGTTATCTGCAATTATTGACAAGGTAAAAAATGCAAGATCGCAGATCAGACGAGTAGTGATTAATAGGGATCTGCATCAGGGAGCATCAATCGCAATGAGATCGGTAGCAGTCACTGAAACCGTAGTATTAAATTACGAACATTATGCAAATGAGGCAGCTCTTAATAATTACTATGCGGCAAGTCAGAACGCCACAACTGAAACATTCGTAATCAATAGCGATGATCAGAATTCAGATGCAAGATCTGGAAACTACGCAAGCCAGATTGCAATCAGTCATGGAGGTGCAACTACTGTTCTGAACAACAACGAGACACAGGATACTATCGCAAGACAAGAAATAGTAGATGTACAACAAGCTGCAATTCTGTCAAATATGACGACAGTTCTGAACGATAACAAAATGCAAGATACTACAGGTAGACAAGAAATGATAAATGCGCAGCAAGCTGCAATCTTATCAGAAACAACGCATGTACTATAAAAGGAGGATATCATGCTTATTTGGAATTCAAGTAAATTAACAACAGCCGGAAAAGCCTTGCTTGCAAAAGCGCAGGCAGGGAAGGCTACGATTAAAATCACAAAAGCACAAACTGGATCAGGAAGCTATACGTCAGGAGAAGCAGTAGATACAAGAACTGCTTTAAAAGCTCCGCAGCAGACCTTCCCGATTTCAGATATGCAGATCAGCAATGACAGCACGCTCGTGCTAAAAATTGCGATCTCAAATAAAACAGAAGATACAGAGCTGAAAAATGGATATGAGATCAAAGAATTTGGTATCTTTGCGCAGGATCCAGATAAAGGAGAAATCTTATATTCAATCGCGACTGCAAGCACAAGCGATTACATGCCAGCTTACAACAATGTAATTCCGTCTGTTATCAACATGAGCTATTACTTAGAAGTAGCGAATGCAGCAAACGTGACGATCAATAGCGCTGGAGCAATCGCCCTGCAGGCAGATCTGGAAGCGTTGGAAGCAAGGGTGTCTGTAATTGAACAGAACAAAGTAGAGATTCTGGCGGCAAGAAGAAAAGTATCTTCAAGTTCTGCAACATGGGAAAGATACGGAGACGCAGTCGGAATGGTCTGCAAGGCAGCAGTTGGGAATGGAACAGTTCAAAATGACATGATGAGCCATTTCCCATTTAATGAAATGCGACCATGTAACCTTGCTGCAGACAGAACGGTCAATGCATATCTCGGTGATGCAGACTTCCAGTGGGATGGAAGCAACGGAGATGTCATGCTCGAAGTTCCAATGACTTACACTGGCCGTTGGTTCGAGACAGACGAAAACGGAGTCGAATGGGAATATCGAGCAGTATCATCAGGAAAAATTGGACGCTTGCATTTAGATCACTTATTCACAGATGGAGCTGATCGAAGAATCAGCGAAAAGGTATACCTTCCAATCTTCGTCGGATCATTAAATTCTGAAGGAGATAAACTGGAATCAAAAGCCGGAGCATTCCCTGCGCGTAACAAGACAAGGGATGGATTCAGAAAATTATGTAATGCCAAAGGAAATAACTGGTACTTAGATGATGTCTGGGCGATGCATTTCCTCGACACTTGCTTCATTGTAATGTTTGCAAGCTCAAATGCACAGGCAATTCTTGGATCAGGAAGAACAGAATTCCCTGAGGATGGAACAAAAGGGCTTGCATTGCAGGAACGTACAGGAAACTATATCACGATCAATAAAGACTATGCTGCAAGATTCTTTGTAGACCAGGGAATCTCAATCGGTACTGGATTATGGAATCAGAGTCTAGCCGCAGATCGAAGAATTACGAAAATTGTAGATTCAACAGAAGTTGAAAATGCATCTTGTATTTATTTCGATGGGGAACCTGCTGCCATTACAACAACATCTGTGATTTGGTCATCTTTGCAGCCAACAGGAGCTACTATCGAAATGGCATCACCAAATGGCCGAGTAGACGGAAAGACAAACGGAACTAGCGCTATCAGATTCTTATGGATCGAAGACTGGTACGGAAATGCATGGCAGTTTAGGGATGGAGATAACATTCAGAGATTCCAGCATTATTACTGCAACGACAGAAGTGCGTATGCAGACAAGGTTTATAATGGCTCTTACTTTAAAGTAGGATACGTGGCTGGTCAGAAAGAAGGATATGTGAAGACATTCGGCTACGATAAAGAGTGGCCAGAAATTGAAATCTGCACAGAAATAGGAGCGGGAACAACATCTTATTTCTGCGATTATTACTGGATGAACGAAGGCGGAGAGGTGGTGCTCTCTGGCGGGAACGTGAACAATGGCACGTTTGCGGGGCCGTTTATCCGGTACTGTGCCGATGGCGCTGGTGATTCGGACTGGAACTCCTCCGGTCGCCCTCAAAGCCGAAAATGATACCATTTTAAGGGGGATCGGGGGATTTCTCCCCCGTTATAACTTCCGGCAAAGGAAACTTTATCATTACATGTCGGGAGCCTAAAGAAAACAAAAAAAAGTAACTATAAATATATAGGGAGTAAATGCACGCGCGATCGGTGGTGCTCTCTGGCGGGAACGTGAACAATGGCACGAATGCGGGGCCGTTTAACCGGAACTGTAACAATGGCGCTGGTAATTCGAACTGGAACTACTCCGGTCGCCCACTTTGTTATACTTATCTAAATTTGACATTTTCTAATTGATTGATATATAAAATGTCGTGCATTTATTCGCAGTCTTTAAGATTGCCGTTATATTGACGCCTCACCACTTGGTGAAAATTAGGCCGTAAATGGCACTGGTTAGTAGCATGATCGAAAGCCAGTGAGGCTGACAAAGAGATAAGGACTTACCATAATGACACAAATAAAATACACAAAGAGAATCGGTCATTTATTTGAAAAAATGATTGACCGGGATAATTTAAAATTAGCCATTCAGAATGCAGCGAGGAGAAAAAGAAATCGTGCATCTGTAAGAAGAGTGTTAAATGATATTGAAAAATACACGGACAAACTGTATGAAATTCTTTCTTCAGAAAGTTTCAACCCTCATCAGTATGCAATCCGTGAGATCAATGATGGGATCAAAAAGAAAAAAAGAATTATAGCAGTGCCGCGGTTCTTTCCTGATCAGTGCATCCATCATGCATTTGTTCAAATTTTTAAAGAAGTTGTGACTCACAGCGCGTATGAATATTCATGCGGATGCGTTCCAGGAAAAGGAACTGATGGTGCTAGAAAAGTGATCACACACTGGATCAAAACAGATCCTGCGGGCACAAGCAAGGTCGCTCAATTAGATGTGAAGCATTGCTATCCGACATTATCCCATGCGAAGCTTCAGGGAAAGCTGAAGAAAAGAATCAAAGATAAAAGATTTTTAAGATTAGCTTACAAGATCATAGCCAGCTACCAGCAACCGATGGCAACTGGTGAAAGATTGGTCCCTGAAATTGAGGCAGTCGGGATACCGGTAGGACTTTATACATCTCCATGGTTCCTAAATTTTTTTCTTCCAGGATCTTGATCATAAAATATCAGAAAAATGCGGGCTTCATCATTATGTCAGATATGTTGATGACATCGTTTTGTTTGATACATCAAAGAGGAAACTTCATAAAGCAGTCAAATTTATATCTAAAGAATTGGAGGCAGTAAATATGAGACTGAAACATACATGGCAGGTTTTCAGGCTCAAGTTTCGACCATTAGATTTTTTAGGCTATAGATTTCACACAGATCATGTTTCATTAAGAAAAACGATCATGCATCGAATGTCCAGAAAAGCAAGGACCATTGCAAAAAAGGATTATATTTCTCTTACCAATGCATCCGGAATGGTTAGTTACATGGGCTATATCAAAGCCACAGATTCTTATAGATTCTGGGAGAAATATATCAGGCCCTATGTAAATATAAAGCAACTGAAAGGAGTAATCAGTCATGAAAACAGAAAGCAACTTAAAACCGCAGCTGCAGTTTGAAATTGAAGCTTTTCCAAAAAAAGAAGGCGAGTCATGTCTTGTAATTCTTTACGATAACATCTCTGGCCCATTTGAAAAGCAGATGGGAGATGAAAATACACAGACATATTATACATATGATCGGTATGAATTAGAGACTCCATATGCAGAAAATCTTGAAGAAAGAATCGCTGCAACATTCGATTCCTGGTTAGAAAAAGCGAAGCAGGAAGAAGGAGAAGAAGATCTGACAGAAATGGAAGCTCTGCAGAAGGTAGTCGCTGATCAGCAGGAAACTATCGCAAGCATGAATAGTGTTATTGACGACTTGGTCGTGCTGAATTTAGGAGGTGAATAAAATGTACGAACGTTTAAAAAGGCTCTATAATGCAAAGAGACTGACAAAAGCGGGCCTCAAAAAGGCGGTTAAAAATGGATGGATCACTGAAGATCAGTACCAAGAAATCACGGGAGACGTCTATGAGTGATTTTGAAATCATTTGCAGACTTTGTAACGCAGTGAACATTCTGTCAAGTATTATTCTAGAGCAACAAAATTTATTAGAACAAAGCGACATCGAAAAGACAATCAAAGATAGATTTTCAATGAAATATGAAGATGTCGAAAAAAATCTTGATGGAATAATTTAAGCAGCCACATGGCTGCTTTTTCTTATGCAACAAGGAGGACACAATGGCGTGGTTTTTTCCAACATCGAGGATTACTAGAGAAGAACATGATGAATTCCGCCGCAGAATCGAGCAGGAAGAAGAACGACAAAATCGCAGGCTTGAGCTCTGTGAGATGTCAATCAAAGAATGGAACTCGCTAATAACATCAGTCCATGAACTCGCTGTTAACATGGGGAATATGTTCCGAGAACAAGAGCAGCAAGGCAAGAGACTGGAAGCACTAGAAAAAAAGGACGGCGAAAAATGGCAACAAGTAACAGGGTACGTTATTACGACATTAATCGGCGCTGTCATTGGCGTTTGTCTAAAGCAAATAGGAATGTGAGGTAATAATTATGTTTAAAAACACTGTACTAAAAACAAGCGTAAATACAAAAAAATGGATGAAGGCAGCTGCGATCAGAGCAGTAAAAACAATGGCACATACAGCTGTATCATTGATCCCTGCCGCGCAAATGATCCAACAAGTTGACTGGAAGGTAGTAGCCGGCACTGCTGCATTGGCAGGTGTTGTTTCATTGCTGACAAGTATTGCAGGACTTCCAGAATGTGAGGAGGAATAAGTATGGCAAAAATCACAGAAAACTGTATCAAGCTCGTGAAAGAATTTGAAGGATGTTATTTAAAAGCATACAAAGATGAGGTGGGCGTTTGGACCGTCGGATACGGTATCACAAATTCGGACAAGTCCATTACTGGAACTACGATCAAACAAGGGCTTGTGATTACAAAGACGCAGGCAGATTCATGGCTTCGAAAATCTCTAGAGAAGAAGTATCTGCCGTTGGTTACAAAATATAATTCGAAATACAACTGGAATCAGAATCAGATCGATGCTCTAGTCAGCTTTTGCTACAATATCGGAAGCATTGGCGGTTTGACAGCATCCGGAACCAGATCAAACGCGGAAATTGCAAAGAAAATGCTGGAATATAACAAAGCTGGCGGAAAAGTCTATCGAGGTTTGACGCGTAGAAGAAAAGCAGAGCATGATCTGTTTGTAAAAGCTGCATCCGGCAAAAAGAAAAACAATCAAACAAGCACATCGAAAAAAAAGACGGAAGGGAGTAAATATATGTTTAATGTAAGCACAGTAAAAAAAGGAAGCGTAGGAAACGACGTGGAATTAATGCAACGTCTCTTAAGAAGCAGAGGCTATAAAGGAAAAGACGGGAAAACGCTAGAAATTGATAAAAGATGCGGTGAAAATACACTGCATGCTTTAGAAGCTTTTCAGGAGAAAAACAAACTTACTGCAGACAAAATCTGCGGCAAGAGTACATGGAAAAAATTATTATTAAGATAACAAAAAGGGAGAGACTGAGTATTATTTCAGTCTCTCCCTTTTTAAAGATTCAACATCACTCTGAAGGAAAATCTCCCAGATGTCCTGCGGCGTCAGATCATAGCGGACAGCTATCAGAATCATATGTTTTTTCTGGAACTGCTGTCGCCCGTTCCAAATTGTTGAGAAATTGGATGCGGTCATACCTAAGAAGCCTGCAAGTGCTTTGTTCGTATCGCCATGGGCAACCATGGTTTGTTTTAATTTTTCTTTATTAAACATTTTGATTCATTCCTTTCTAAGCTTCAACAACCCAGTGCTCGACATTTTCAACTTTACACTCGATAGCGCAACCGATATCATCGCGAAAGACTGCGTAGCTTTCAGTTGAACCACATCTTGTGACGTTTTCAATTCGTACAAAGCGACCGTCGCGGCCAGCCCATCCACACCAATAATTCTTCCCAGCAACTAATTCATTTGCTTTCATTGGTTTTCTTTCAACTAGATTCTCATCAGCATCTTCAGTAAATACATTTGTATCTGCTTCAAAATTCATTTCTGTAGATTCCTCGTTATCGTTATCTTCATCTGTATCATAGAATTTTTCATTAAACCATTCGATCGCTTCATTCATATCCTCTTTGCTTGCTCCTGTTTCAAACATGATATTTGCAAGTGCGTTGTAAACTTCGTTTTTGATATTTTTCATTTCTATATCCTCCAATGTATTTTTTATATTCTTTAGCTTGTATGTATATTAACTCTGGCAAGCGTACTATTCAAGTAATTTATAACAATAATCTGCACAAAAATTTAAGGCTTTCTTTGTTGATAATTGCTATAATTTATAACTCGTTTTTTTCAACGATATCCATGACATCGCAACCAAGCCCTTGTGCTAATTTATATACAGTAATGAAGCGGGCATGATTTATATCGCGACGAAACTGTTCATAGTTTCCGATACATTTTACAGGCACTCCGGATCTTTTCGCCAGATCTTCCTGGCGAAGCCTTTTCATAACTCTCATTCTTTTTAAATTTGAAATTCTTTTCATTTGAAAAACAGCCTCCTTAATGATATGATTTATTAATAATTGTTTTTGCAAGCAAATGTGTTAGACTTTTTACACACCAAATTAGAACATTCATCAAGATTATTGATTTCGGGGTTGAACAGATGGTATATATCAGTTGTAAACCGACAAGTCTTGCGAGAGATCTGGAAGTGTTTGAGGCAGCAGGATATAAAGTTAAGCGAGCTACAGCGGTAGATCAGTTCCCGAATACGGTTCATATCGAGAGTATGGTGTTGATACAAAAGGACAATATCTAAAAATCCTTGAATTTAAGCGGTTTGTGAAGCATTTCAGTTTTAAGAAAATAAGTGAAACTTACAGTCAAAAAGAGCTTTTAGAAGAAATTACAGTTGTTGTAGCTCTTGATGTCGTTGAGAGGGACACAAGAAATCCTAGTTTTATAAATGAAAGTAAATCATCGGACAGATGATAAATTATAGGGATACTTTAATTACAAAGTATCTCTATTTTTTTATACAAAATTTATAAAGAAGGGAGAAAATGCAATGAAGAACACAGCGATAAGTGCAACAAAAAAGAATACTCATAACATAACATTTCCAAAAAAATAAAAATGGGAGGAGGCATGAGATGTTAAAAATCAGAATGCAAGGAATGACAAGCGACATTGAATGGTTCCAAAAAATCTTAGAGGAAGATAAAAGAATCAGAGTACTTGGGATTTCAGAACCATTTGCAAACAAAGGAACAAATAAATATTTTCGAGTTTATGCAGAAGTAAATAAAAAAGAAAAGTAGAAAGAGAGGAAATGTTATGTGTAGAGTAATCGCAATCGCCAATCAAAAGGGTGGAGTAGGAAAAACAACAACAGCAATCAATTTAGGAATTGGATTAGTCAGAGAAGGAAAAAGAGTATTATTGGTAGACCTCGATCCACAGGGACATTTAACGATAGGTCTAGGATTTTCAAAAAAAGTTCCAGTAACTTTAAAAAATATGTTAGAAAATATTGTTATGGGGATTAAATTTGATCCTAGAGAAGTAATTTTACATCATGAAGAAGGAGTCGATGTAATTCCGTCTAATAAATTACTTTCAGGTTTGGATGTGTCATTGATTATGGCAGAGGATCGAGAAATAATATTAAGAGAATATTTGATGCTACTCAAAGAAGATTATGATTTTATGATTATAGATTGTATGCCATCTTTAGGAATGTTGACAATCAATGCTCTAACAGCCGCAGATAGTGTATTGATTCCAATGGAGCCAGAATATTATGCAGCAGATGGCTTAATGGAATTGTTAAAGGTTTATAGTGCAATTAAGGCGAAGTTTAATCCAGACCTCAAAATTGAAGGAATTGTCTTTACGTTTGATACTCCAACATTTAATAATTCAAAACGAAATAAAAAAGCAGTCATTAGTACATATGGAGACAAAATAAGAATTTTCAAAGAGTCTATTCCAAGAGCTGTAACGATCGCAGAGACGGCTTCAGAGGGAATTAGTATATTTGCCTATGATGGTAGTGGAAAAGGCGCTCAAAGCTATCAGAAGCTTGTAGAGGGGGTGCTGGATCATGCGTAAACCAAAAAAGGAAATACATTTAACAAGTTATGAAGAATTATTAGGAATTGAGGATAACCAAGAAAATAGTGTTGATAAGATAACAGAAATACCGATAGATTGTTTATATGGCTTTAAGAATCATCCATTTTATGTGATAAATGATGAAAAAATGCAAGAAACTGTGGACAGTATTAAAGAATATGGTGTTTTAAATCCTTGCATTGTCAGACCAAGAGAAGGTGGTGGATATGAAATCATATCTGGACATCGTAGAAAATATGCATGTCAATTGGCAGGAAAGGCCAAAATACCGGCAATCATAAGAAACTATACAGATGATGAAGCAACAATTATTATGGTAGATTCAGTGCGCCCGTAAGGCGCTTGGGGTGGACACCCAAGCGGCGTGGGTCATTATGATTTTGCTCTGAGAAAGCAATAAGAAAAATTATCAAGTGTGAAAAACACAATCTTATCGCCAACAACTAACCTCGAGTGGAAACATAAAGGGGACAACAGCACGTTTGTAAAGGCACAAGTCAGCGAAGCTTCCAAGCTGCGACTGAGTGTCGAGGCGAAAGGTACTATATGAGGATGAAGGCTACACTGCTTGAAGGAAAGTCAGAGGCTGGAGCTAACCATCTCCACACCGAAGGGAAGATGTTACGGTGGTGCATTGGCGGATTAGTATTTTGCTGTCTGCAATCCGTGGGATAATCGATGCAAGCTAGCCATAAGTAATGGAAAATGACGAAAACTCCCATACCTATAAATACTGCGGATATTGTGGGAGAGAAAGCTGGTGACAGTGGGAGAACAGTACAGCTTTTATCGTGTCCCGAAAGTGCTGTTTACAGCAGAATGTTTTAAATCCCTCTCCTGTGAAGCAAAGGGGGACTGTGTTGGGAAACCGTGTGGGTTCACAGGAGCTGATCCAGTTAGGAGAACGTGTTCGACAAAAGAGAAAAGACTGTCATTTATCCCAGGAAACTCTTGCAGAAAAAGTGGGTATCAGTGTCAACACAGTAAGCCGCATTGAGGGCGGGCAGGCGGCAATATCCATTGAGATTTTTGTAAAACTGGTGGAGGTACTGGGTGCTGACGCAAACGAGTTATTAGGAAAGAATCCCGAAGGAGATAGAAATCCTGCCCACAAGATGGTTTCCCGTGTCTTGAATCTACAGCCAAAGGAGCAGAAAATTGTAATCCAGACCATAAGCGCCCTGATGGATGGGATTGAAGGAATCCGGTAAAAATTCACAAATATGAGGGAAAATCTTATGGGTTTCCTCAAATCTGCTAGGGAAAAATAACTGGCAGAATGATACATTGAATATGTACAAAGCGCAGATATGTGAGAGGAAGAGATTATTTGCTTTATCGGAGAAGTTGTTCTTATGACACATAGGGGCTACTCATTGGTAATGAAAATGGAACAGACTAAATTGATAGCATTAAAAAGAAACTGATCCGACAATAACGATAAAAAATAAAGTTGTGTGTTGTGAGTATGGAGAATGGCAGTGAAATACAGCTTTTGGTATATCAGGAAGGGTATGTGCGCCTGTTTTTGGAGGGGGGAGGATCGTTTGGCAAAGAACAGGGAAACATGCCATAAGGGGAAAGTGATTTCTTATCATGCTGTATCAGAAGAATGGTTTCTTTTGTCTTCGCTGGTACTGCCGCCATTGGAACAGCTGATAGAAAAAGAGCAGATTCTGGAATTGATGGGACTTCTGACAGAACGGCAAAGAGACATTGTAATTCTGTATTTTTATTATGGGGAAACACAGTGGGAGATTGCAAAGGAACTTGGCATTACACAGCCACAGTTTCTCAGACGCTTGTGACAGCACTTCGCCGGATGCGGGACAGTCAGAAGAAAGACAGTCCCTCTGGAAAGAAAGCGGATTTTAAAAGAGTTAAATGAGAAACTGAAAGAGATGGGGATTATGGGAGGATGTTTTTAGTGTAAAATTTAAAAATATGCGGTCATTTTAATGGAGAGAATATGGGTGATCGCATATTTAATCAAAGAGGTGAAGGACAATCATTTTTAATATACTTGGAATTGACTTTACAAACACCCCATGATTAACAGGAGATGTTGAAATAGTCTAAGTCTACTAAAAAATCTGCAATAAAGCGAAACTAATTAATTTATCTGGCAAACTAACATATTTGAAAAAGCCGGCATATACAATAGCTAATAATGGGCATATAATTTTGTATTATCTCCCCGTTCAACCGTTCCAGAATGTGTTTTGCCATTGCGTAGTTTTACAAAAGAAGCTATATTAGTCTCATTTATTTGTGGTAACAGCCATTTTGAAACTATCGCATCAGCCACATTATGGTTTTCGTCGTATAATGTAAGGATTTTCTGTTTCAATGTATAATCAAGATCCACCCTGCTTGTCATTTAGCAGAGGAATAATTACTGTTGCCAAAACCAATATTTTAAAATTTTATCAGTAATAAAGTGCAGAATGATATTTGAATTTCTGTTTTTAGGCAACTATTCTTTGGTGCTCTTGACAAAATCTTTTTTAAAGACTATAATTATAACAGTGTTATATATCACTGTTATATAGGGGGTGTATAAAATAGACGGAAAGGGAACAACTTTGGAAAATATCCATCTGGCGGCGAAAGCGGAATTTCTGGAAAAAGGATATAAAGACGCTTCCCTGCGGAATATTGTGAAATCCGTGGGAATGACTACCGGTGCCTTTTACGGATATTATAAAAGCAAAGAAGAACTGTTTGAAGCCATCGTTGGCGAGCATTACGAATATATTCTCAACCGTTTTATAAAGGCACAGGAGGAGTTTGCCCAGCTACCAGCGGCCAGGCAGCCGGAAGTCATGAGTGACATTTCGGGGATCTGTATGTACGATATTCTCCATTATGCGTATGAACATTTGGAGGAATGTAAATTGATTCTCTGCTGTTCGGAGGGAACAAAATTTTCTGGCCTTATTGACGAAATGGTGGAGATCGAGGCAGATGGGACGCATGCCTATCAGGAGGTTCTAAGGCAGCTTGGGAGGCCTTCTCCCAAGATTGATCCCAGGCTGGAGCATATTCTGATCACAGGAATGTTCCATACTTTTTTTGAATTGATCATCCATGAAATGCCGCTTAAAGATGCCGAAAATTATGTCAGAGAAATGCGCGCTTTTTATACGGTGGGATGGATGAAAATTATGGGGCAGTAATGCCTTATAATTTTTCTTTTTAGGTTAGCGTATGCTAACTGCTGTTAGGGATGTACAATGGGGCAGTTTCGCTCTTTTGACATAAATACAAAGAAGGAGGGATTTTTTTGAAAAAACAATCTAATTTATCACGTCTGCTGGAAATTGCAGGCAGCCATAAGTACCTGATCTATGCTTCCTGGGTGCTTTCTGCAATCAGTGCCATGATTGCCCTGGTGCCGTTCTATTACATCTGGAAAATGATCAGGGAAGTACTGGAGGTGGCACCGAATTTTGACCAGGCACAGAACCTGACCGGTAATGGCTGGATGGCAGTATTGTTTGCGGTTATAGCGGTGCTTGTCTACATAGCCGGGCTGATGTGTTCCCATTTGGGAGCATTTCGTATCGCCACAAACCTGCGTATCCAGACCATGGAACATATTGTCAGACTTCCCTTAGGTTTTGCCGAGAGTTTTGGCAGCGGAAAACTGCGCAAGATCGTCAACGAATCCAGCGCAGCCACGGAAACCTATCTCGCCCATCAGCTTCCCGACAGAGCCAATGCCATTGCAACCCCCTGTGGTCTTTTGGTGCTGTTGTTCGTGTTTGACTGGAGACTTGGCTTGTTGAGCCTTGTTCCGGTTGTGCTGGGATTTCTGATCATGATGACAATGACCGGAAAGCAGATGCAGGAAAAGATGAAAGAATACCAGAATGCGCTGGATGATATGTCCAATGAAGCGGTAGAGTATGTCCGCGGGATTCCGGTGGTAAAAACCTTTGGCCAGACGATCTTTTCCTTTAAGAAGTTTAAAGACTCCATCGACCGGTATAAAGTGTGGGTGATCGCTTATACCAAGCAGCTTCGGACACCGATGATGTTCTATACGGCTGCGATCAACGGAGTTTTTGCCACACTGATCGCCGGAGGACTGTTGCTTACACAAGACGGTGTGACTTCCGGTTTTTTACTGGATCTCATTTTCTATATCATCATTACACCGGTTATTTCTGTTACACTGACACGCATTATGTTCCAAAGTGAAAACGCCATGATCGTCGACGACGCTTTACAGAGAATTGACAGCGTGTTGAATTTGAAGCCTCTGGAGGAAACGAAACATCCAAAGCATCCTCAAAACGCTTCCGTGGAACTGAAATCGGTTCATTTCAGCTATGATGGAGAAAAAGAAGTGTTAAAAGATATTTCACTGACCATTCCTGAAGGACGAACCGTAGCTTTTGTAGGCCCGTCCGGCGGTGGGAAAACAACTCTTGCCAACCTGATTTCCAGATTCTTTGATCCCCAGAGCGGAATGGTAAAAATCGGTGGTGTCAATGTGAAAGACATCCCAAAAGAGGAACTCATGAATACGGTGTCTTTCGTATTTCAGAACAGCCGCCTGGTCAAGGCGTCCATTCTGGAAAATGTGCGTATGGGGAAACCGGAAGCTGCCCGCGAGGAAGTTCTGACTGCCCTTCATCACGCGCAATGCGATGATATTCTGGAAAAACTCCCACAGGGTGCGGATACGGTCATCGGTACAAAAGGGGTCTATCTTTCCGGCGGCGAGCAGCAGCGGATTGCTATTGCCCGTGTAATGCTGAAAAATGCACCGATTATTATTCTGGATGAAGCCACTGCCTTTGCTGACCCGGATAACGAAAGCCGCGTACAGGCTGCTTTCTCAAAACTTTCCGAGGGTAAGACAGTGATTATGATTGCCCACAGGCTTTCTACCGTAACAAATGTGGATCAGATTTTTGTCATTCAGGATGGACGGGTTGCCGAGTGCGGAAACAGCCGCGAATTGCTTGCAAAAGACGGCATTTTCAGCCGTATGTGGAAAAATTATCAGACTTCCGTGCAATGGAAGGTAACAAAGGAGGTGCAGTGATATGATCAAAAAACTGCAGAAAAAATATGCCCTGTCTGAACAGGGAGCAAAAGACCTGATCAAAGGCTGCCTGGCCTGTGTCCTTCAGAATCTGTCTTTTATGTTTCCGGTGGGACTTTTATATTACCTGGTCAGCGATCTGATGAACGGGGGTGTTCCCGGTGGGAAAATTCCATTTTATGTGGCAGGCTGCGTGGTGTGTATCGGCCTGATACTGCTGACCACTTTCTTTCAATACAATGCCACCTATTTTGCCACTTACAAAGAAAGCGGCATCCGCCGCATTACTCTGGCAGAGCATCTACGCAAAATCCCCCTTTCCTTTTTCGGGAAAAAGGATTTAGCCGATCTTACCAGTACCATTATGGCGGATTGCACCTTCCTGGAGCAGAGTTTTTCGCATTTTATCCCTGAGCTTGCGGGTTCGATCATCTCTACAGTTCTGATTTCCATCGGTCTGCTCTTTACGGACTGGAGAATGGCACTGGCTGCCTTATGGGTTCTGCCGGTTGCCTTTGCGATTGTGGGATTTTCCGCAAAGATTCAGGAAAATCTGAATCAGAAAGCCATGGATGTAAAGATGGCCTGCGCAGACGGGATACAGGAGTGTATTGAAACGGTGCGTGACCTGAAAGCGAACAATGCGGAGCAGGCATATTTAAAAGGTCTGGAAAAGAAGATCCGTGCCGTGGAGCATCGTTCCATCCTCAATGAATTTGGTCTTGCTGCTTTTGTGGTTTCCGCGTCACTGGTGCTGAAGCTTGGTATTGCAACGGTTGTGCTGGCAGGAGCTGTTCTGCTCATGCAAGGAAGCCTCTCCGTGCTTATATTCTTTATGTTCCTTCTGGTAGTATCCCGTTTATATGACCCTCTGCAGGGTGCACTCCAGAATCTTGCGGCAGTCATCAGTACACGAACCAACATTGCCCGTATGAATGAGATTCTCAATCATCCCATCCAGCAGGGCAGCGACAGGCTTTCCAATCATGGGTATGATATTGTCTTTGACCATGTTGGGTTTGCCTACAATACTGGAGAAACCGTATTGAAAGATGTCTCCTTTACGGCAAAGCAAGGAGAGGTTACGGCTTTGGTCGGACCATCCGGCGGCGGAAAAACAACCGTATCCCGGCTGGCTGCAAGGTTCTGGGATATTAACAGAGGAAAGATTACTGTGGGCGGCATGGATGTATCCCAGATTGATCCGGAAACACTGCTTTCTCTGTATTCTATTGTATTCCAGGATGTTACACTGTTTGACAATACGATTCTGGAGAATATCCGAATCGGAAACAAAGACGCCACAGATGAACAGGTCATTGCTGCTGCGAAACTTGCCAATGTGGATGAATTTGCGGAAAAACTGCCGGATGGATGGCATACCAATATCGGAGAGAACGGCTGTGAACTTTCTGGCGGAGAGCGCCAGCGGATTTCCATTGCCCGTGCATTTCTGAAAAATGCGCCGATCATTCTTCTGGATGAAGCGACTGCTTCCCTGGATGTGGAGAATGAAACCCTGATACAGACAGCCCTTTCCCGTCTGATCGCAGATAAAACCGTTCTGGTTATCGCCCACAGGATGCGTACCGTAGCCGGAGCAGATAAGATTGTTGTCCTTTCTGATGGCACCGTGGCAGAAGAAGGATCACCAAAGGATCTGGAAGAAAAGAATGGTGTGTATACTCATATGGTAAAACTGCAGACAGAAAGCCAGAACTGGAAACTTGCGTGAAGAAGGAAAAGGAGGTAGTGCAATGAAAAGGAACCAATGGAAGCAGGAGAATATCCGCCTTGGCACCCACGGGGAAGACTATGGAAGCTGGATGTCCAATCCTGTCTTTTACATCATTGGCGGAATCATGGAACAGGTTCATAGGGTTGTTCTCTCCCATCTGGACTATGATGGGCAGGAAAAGATTTTGGAAGTAGGCTGCGGCTCCGGAGCACTGATAATCCGTGCGGCTCTGACATGGTCGAAAGCAAAAGTAATCGGTATTGATTATTGGGGCGCTGTGTACACTTACAGCAAGGCACTCTGCGAGAAAAATGCTGTAAGTGAGGGCGTGGCTTCCCGCTGTGTATTTCAGCACGGTGATGCAAAGCAGCTGGATTTTCCTGATGAGAGCTTTGATGTAGTCATCAGCAACTATGTCTATCACAATGTTATGGGCGCAGATATGCAGAAACTGCGGGATATGGGGTATCAGGATGTTCGTCTCATTGATACTGCACAAGAGGCGTTCGGCTCACACCGCTGAGCAGCTATGATGATGCTGGAATCTTCCAGACTCCTGGTAGGCCGGAAATAATCTCACCATAAGGAGGACTGGTTATGCAAATATTAGGCGTTGTGGAAGATACTCTGTTTGTCCCTATGCTGGGCAGAATCTATGCCAGTGAGTATTGTCCGCAAGTTTTATATGATAAAAAAGCATTGGAATTGAAAAATAAGCTGCCCTCGGACTTGATTGAGCAGAAAAAGCAGAACCAGTATACTCTTTTGGCCTCTGCATCCCGGTCTGCCAATATGGATCGTTTTGTTCGGTCTTTTCTGGAACGCAGACCGGACGGTGTGATTGTCCAGCTGGGCTGTGGCCTGGAAACAACCTATCACCGATGTGATAACGGAAAAACACACTGGTATGCCGTGGATCTGCCTCATGTGATCCAATACCGGCGAGGGCTTCTTCCCGAACCGGAGCGGGAATTCTATATTTCAGGGGATGCCTTTGTGAAGGATTGGATCATAAAAGTTCGCAATGATGTACCAGATGCCCCTGTTCTCGTTACTGCAGGTGGATTATTGCATTATTTTGAGGAAAATAAGGTCATTTCCCTTTTGCGTATGATAGGACAGTCTGGAAATATGGAAGTTGTTTTTGATACCGTGAACAAAAAAGGCATGGCTATGATGCAAAAGAAGTACATGAAGCAGGTAGGCCATGCCGATGCGCAGATGTTCTTTTATGTGGATGCAGCAAAAGAACTGGCAGCAAAGATTAGGGGTAATGTAAAGGTGATTGCGGAGGAACCTTATTATCGTTACATTCCTAAAAACGGCTTAAAGCTCTCCACAAAGGTCAGTATGGCGGTGTCTGATCAATTCAAAATGGTAAAGATGATACATCTAAAACTATAATAAATATACTGCAATGTTAGACAGATAGAAATCCATTGTCGAACGGAGTATTTTTACTGTTAAAGAGTTGGAGAAGAAGGAGTTGGAGAAGAAGTAAATAAGAAATATAATAAATGGTGGTTAGTGATTGCTAACCACCATTTATTATGAAAGAGAAGGTGATATCAATGGCGAAAAAAGAAAGCCAAGACGGCAAGTCAAAAAAAGGCCTGCCACGCCTCATGGAGCTGGCTATTTATTTTATCATTCAGGAAATTGTGGGGGCTTACCCGGATTTCAGCACTCTGGATGTGCCCAAAGTGCTGGGATATGGCGGCCTGGCTCTCGGTGGGGTTCTCCTGAATGTACTGCTTTGCACTGCATCCGTGGAGCTGTCGCACATTGCGGCCTATGGGACTCTGTATCAATGCAAAATCAACTATGTTTCCCACATTACAAAGCTCCCACTGGACTACCATTTGAAGATGGGCAGCGGTAAGCTGCGGAAGGTCATGGATGATAACATTGAAAGCCTGGAAGGATTCATCGCCCACGACCTTCCCAACATGATTTCTGCTTTTGTAGCGCCGGTGGTCATGTTGGTGCTGGTGTTCATCGTTGATTGGCGATTTGGCCTGGCAACCTTTGTAGGAATTATCGTTTCGTTCCTGATGTATGGGGTGACTTCCGGCGGCAACAAGACAAAGAAACTGATGGAGGACTACCAGACATCGCTGGAGGATATGAGTAATGCTTCCGTAGAGTACATCTGAGGGATTGCTGTGGTTAAGGCTTTCCGCCAGAAATCCTTCTCTTTTAAGCGTCTGCACTATTCTATTAAGAATTATACCAAAACCGTCATTCCGTACTCTCTGAGCCAGGAACTGATGACAGCGGCCTTTACCGCCGCGCTAAATGGAATTTATCTGTTTATTATCCCGATGGGCATTTGGATCGGCAGCTCCACCACAGATTATCAGTCTTTTGTGGCTTCCTTCATTTTCTATTTGATCTTTGTGTCTGTGGTGGCTTCCATTTTGATGAAGGTGCTGTATGCCTTCGTCAACGCCATGCAGGTGGGCAATGCAGTAGAACACATGGATCAGGTATTGGCGGAGCCGGAAATCCCGGAAAGGTCTACGGAACTTTGATGAACAGGCTTAAAGCCTAACAATAAAATAAGCCCCGTAGGGCTTAATAAGTAAAAGACGGTACAGTTGGCGAACCAAATTCGATGGGTTTTTAGACTTAACGTCGGTAATAAGCCCTTATAGGGCTAGTACAAAACACCAGCTAAGCCGGTAATTTTGATTTACCAGTATTTTTTAATATAAGCAAGAGCTGTTTCCTGTGACAAAGAAAATTTATCCATGATAAGCTTAAGGGCAGCATCTTGATCAGGATTAAATAATTTACAAGTTTGAATAATTCCTTTAACTTCGCCTTTTTGTAAACCTTCTTGTAAACCTTTTTGCAGACCTTCCTGCACGCCCTCTTTTTTTAGTTCTTCTAAAGCGGTACACATATTAATCGCCCCTTTCTTCTCATTCTCTAAAGCGTGATCAATAAGTTCCTGGGATTCTGTAATTGCTCCAACTACCAGTGCAAGTTCTGGAGAAATTGGTTGATTTTTGTATAATTTGTTGATTTTCTCATAATCACGATTATAAATAGAACTGCTAAGATCAAATACAGTATTTATATCGTAGTTATGAAAATGTAAATTGTTACAAGACCGCATTTGGATAAGATTAAACTTATAATCAGAAAAAATAAATTTTAACTTATCAGGAATATCTAACATATCAACTAATGAAAGTGGACCATCCCACTCCTTTTCGCCATAGTATATGCAAAGCGTTACCATTCCATGCAGACGATCTGTTTTTCTGAATTTTGATAAAAATTCATCCGTAGAAGCAAAGTTTCTTTCTTTTTTACTACATCTAATATTTTTTGGACAGTTTCAGCATGACCATTGAATTTTAACATGGAAGAAACATCTGTATCTACTTCTGTTATATCATCAGGTTTTAATATTTCTTCTCCATTAAATAGGAAAGTATTAAAAAGATCAGCAAATCGGTCATTGTTTTTCCAAAAATTTTTTAAGATAGTATCTTGTTTGATTTTATTTAACTTAGCCGTAGTCAACACCTCACTTTCGAACATCTGTTTATGGTATATGGATAATATAACATAGATAAATGGAAAAATAAAATAGAAAATGGAACAATGAATTTCTTAAAAAAATACGTTGAAAAACCGAACATTTTGGTAAATCAGATCGAGATATATGTAGAAGGGAAAAATTCTCTTAATGGTACATTGATAATTAAATATAATCCTACAAGACGTGTAAGGCAACAAAGCCCTTCAATGGATACGCCATGATGATGAATTATTCATTTGATGTACTTTGCGCCACGGTGGCGCAAAGTTGAAGAAGATGAATCGGAGCGAATAAATATCTGATTGTAAAAAGAAAATGGAAAATCTTTGGCGAAGATGTTGCCTTTTAATAATGATACTTCTGATATAGATCAGTCCATAGAGATGGTGAGATTCCAATGCGGTCCTGATTCCAGGGATGCTTGTAGGATTAATATTCTATTTAATAGGAAGGAACTGATTTATGGAAGATGATGAAATATTAAAATACAGCATGCAAATAGCAATGTTAAAGCAATTATTGAACAAAAAATTAATTGATGAGAAAGAATACGAAAAGATAAAAAAAGAATTGATGAAAGAATATGGAGTTTTGTCTGATTTAGTTATTTGACGTGAAAAATTGACTTCATTAGAATGTGTAGCATTACAACATAGCAAAGGATAAAAAGAAAATGGAAGTAAAAATTATACAAGGAAACAAATCAGTTTTAGGAGCTTTTCATAGAAAAGTTAAGAAACTTAGAGTTGCAGCATATTGTAGAGTCAGCACAGATGATGAAGATCAGATTAAAAGTTATAATTCTATGATTAAATATTATACTGATTTAATTCAGAAGAATGAAGAATAGGAATTTGTTGGAATTTATGCTGATAAGGCTATTACAGGAACAAGTGTAAGACCTAGAGAAGATTTTCAACGACTCATAGAAGATTGTATGGATGGAAAAATTGATATGATCATTACAAAGAGTATTCCAAGGTTTGCAAGAAATACATTGGATACTTTAAGATATGTCCGTTTGTTAAGAGAAAAGAATGTAGCTATTTATTTTGAAGTTGAAAAGATCAATACGCTGGTAGACGGTGAATTTCTAATGACAATCCTAAGTTCTGTTGCACAACAGGAAGTGGAAAATACTTCTGCATACGTTAAAAAAGGACTTAAGATGAAAATGAAAAGAGGTGAATTGGTAGGATTTAGTCGATGCTTTGGATATGATCGTGATAAAGAAACGGGTGAATTGAAAATTGTAGAATCAGAGGCAGAAACTGTAAGGCATATTTTCGATAGATATTTACAAGGAGCTGGAGGAACTGTAATTGCAAGAGAATTGAATGAAGAAGGAATTCTCACGTATAATCATTGTCAATGGACATGTTCGATAATTTTAAATATCATAAAAAATGAAAAATATATGGGAGACATGCTACAGGGAAAGACTTATACGGTTGATCCTATATCAAAGAGAAGATTGCCTAACAATGGAGAAGAAGATAAGTTTTATGTAGAAGGACATCATGAACCGATTGTATCACGAAAGGTTTTTGACAAAGCACAGGAATTGCGAATATCAAGAAATGTAAAACGAGCAAAGACATCAACAGAATCGAATAGAGTTAGAATCAGAAGACAATATGCATTTAGCTGTATGTTGCAGTGTTATTTTTGTGGGTCAAATTTATCAAAAAGAACTTGGCATAGCAGTTCGAAATATTCAAAAGTAATATGGCAATGTGTAAAATCTGCGAAAAAAGGAAAAAGATTTTGTCCTGAATCAAAAGCAATACCAGAGGCGGTAATAGAAAAAGCATTTGTAGAATCATATAAAATATTATGTGAAAATAATCAGGATATTTTGGAAGATTTATTAGATAAGATAGAGGTAATTTTAAAGGATGAGAAAATAGAAAAAGAAGTGAAACAAATAGAAGGGAGGATTAAAAGGACTAAGACAAAGAGAAATAAGTTAGCAGATGGTTACTTGGATGGAATAATACCGCAAGAGCGATTGAGAAATTATTTTCTTCAATCGCTTTCTTTTTAACTTTAGGTATCACAATAAGACAGATCTAAGTCTGTCTAAAATTGGTTTTCAATTTCCAATTATTATGCTACTCTATATAGGAAGCCACAAAATCCCTTTTCTGACCGTTTCCGTGTATAATGTCTGTTCGGTCTGATGGGAATCAGATTCTTTGAAATTATGGCTTCCAATCCGGGTGATGTCGCTTTTTCATAAAAGAATAATCTGCACACATGAACTGCCATGGAAAAGTTTGCTTTGTATGTATATAATCTTTTCTTTTTGCTAATGGCTACGTGTGAGGTAATCATTTCAGAAAAGTTATATATGATTAAATGTGCGTAGATTTCCTGATGAATGCACATCACCTTTTTTGAATGAAAATTCAACATTCCAACCGTATATTTCAAGTCTCTGAAAGATGTTTCTATTCCCCAACGCAGCGCATACAGTCGTTTCAATTCTTTCGGAGGATATTTATTCACATCCAGACTTGTGAGTACTGTTTCATAATTTCCCGGTGTTATTTCAAACCTTACAATTCTGAAATTTATCTCATAAAACCGTGTCTGTTCAGATTTTCTGGAGTGTGAAGGCAGAAAATCAAATGTCGCTGAACTTGCAATATAACGATAATGATTTTTATCCTTAAGCAATTTCTTTACATCATTTGTCTGTTTTCTGGTAAGCTTCAATGACACGTCAAGATCAAATTCATTTCTCCTCGGAAGCTCAAGTCCCATTTTTATGCCATTACGTCCATCTTTTATGCGAATGAGAAAAAACCATCCTTTTTCCTGTATATGAGCCATATCATTTCTGATATAGCGATTCCTATTATATCATCTTAACTTAATGACATTGATTTCAGAGGGCTGCTTCTTTTTTATCAATTTTTTCGTAAGTGTCCGTACACTTACTTACTGTGCTTGCTCATATACTAATCGATCATATACTAATTGTGTAAGAACAACTTTAAGCATAATATTTATATTATTATACCATAGTTTGGGAAAATAAAAAATTATATTTCATCAACGTTTCATAAAAGGTGTGTAGAATGTTATTGAAAGTAGCTATAAAATACTATTGTGTAAAAAATAAAGGAGAAATAATTTATGAAGAAAATAGTATCAAGAGGAGCATGCCTATTACTTGCATTAGGTTTGAGCTTAAACGCAGTTGGGTGTCAAAAAAGTAATGAAAACAATAAAATTAAGGAAGGACAATCCATAAGTTCTGAAGAGGCAGGCATGTCAATTAATGCAAATGGCAAAAATGAAACTTTTAAGCCATCAGATTATACATTGGAGGCAAAGAAAGAATATGTTTATGAATATTTAGGGCTTAAATTTAAACTCTCAGACAAATTTAGAAATTATATAGCTGATAAAAAGATAGCGATGTTAGATAATCAAAGTCCTATAGATAAAGAACTAAAGTATGCTATTTTGACATTTGAAAAAATGACAGAAGAACAAAAGAATGCAGTTATAGAAAAGATGGGCGATGGATATAAAAATTGGAAAAATGAGCTTGAAAGAATTGGGACTATTGGTATATTCGAAAAAAATACATCAAAAGAAAAAATATCTAAAATTACAAAATGTGATACTCATACTAAAATAGGAGTTTCAAGTGATGGAAAATACGATTGCTATTTAAGCACAAATAGCGGAGCTGAAAGTAATCTTCTGGATGAATTAAAAAGAACTGAGATTCAGATTATAGATAAAAAAGAACGTCCTAAAAATGGTTTTGTGCTATCAGAAAAAACTGATTTAGAAAATACAGAAGCATTTAACAAAGAATCGGTTAAAGATTTACGTAAACTATCAACAAAGGACATAAATGGCAAGGATTTTACAAGTAAAGATTTTGAGAAGTATGATCTTACTATGGTAAATGTATTTGCAACTTGGTGTACAGCTTGTGTAAAGGAAATTCCTGATTTGGTTGAGGTTCAGAATGAAATGAAAAGCAAGGGTGTAAATATCGTTGGAGTTGTTACAGATACTGTTGATGATAACGGTAAAAACAAGGAAGCAATTGAAAAGTCAAAGTTAATACATGAAAAGACAAAGGCTTCATATCCTTTCTTAATGCCAGATAAGACAAACTTTAATGGTAGATTGAATGGTATACAGGCTATGCCAGAGACTTTCTTTGTTGATAGTAATGGAAATATTGTAGGTGATACTTATTCTGGGGCAAAGAGTGCAAAGGAATGGAAGCAGGTAATTGAAAAAGAATTGGAAAAAATAAAAAATAAATAAAAGTAAAGCGGTGATTGGTATATGGTTAATAAGTTTTTAAAAAGCCGTGCCTTGTCTTTATTAATTATCTTTATTAGTATGGCGATGATTTACTATGGTCATAGTAATGGAGAAACTAAAGTTGTCTTGGATAAGGCGATAAGAATTTGTATGGAGTGTATTGGAATTGGATAGAATTAAAAATATTATAAATGGTAGTACAAAAAAAGATAAATATAAAATAAGAGATCGTTTTAGGCATTTATTTCAATCCATTTGGTTTTTAATTACTAATTCTTACTTTGAAGGGTTTAAGACTGGTAAAATCTACGGTGGGAATTTAAAGAAAATTTGCGTTCCGGGTATGAATTGTTATTCATGCCCGGGAGCAAAAGGTTCTTGTCCAATAGGATCACTACAGGCAGTAATTGGAAATTCAAAATATAAGATTAGTTATTATATAGTTGGGATTTTGTTTTTTATAGGAGCATTGGTGGGAAGATTTGTTTGTGGATGGCTGTGTCCATTTGGATTGATTCAAGATTTGCTACACAAGATTCCCTTTTTTAAAAAAGTTGAAACATTTAAGTTTGATAAACATTTGAGAAAATTGAAATACATAATATTACTTGTATTTGTAATAATATTACCTTTATTTTTGGTTGATATTTTAGGTCAGAGTTCTCCGTATTTTTGTAAACTTATTTGTCCGATTGGTATGCTGGAAGGAGGATTACCACTTGTTTTATTAAATAAAAGTATGAGAAGTGCGATAGGTTTCTTGTATTATTGGAAAGGAATCATTCTAATAGTTACTTTGTTACTTTCTATAATTATATATAGACCTTTTTGTAAATATATATGTCCACTTGGAGCTATTTACTCAATTTTTAACCCTATTTCAATATTTAGATATAGATTGGATAAGGATAAATGTATTAATTGTGGAAAATGTAAAAAAGTTTGCCAAATGAATATAGATCCAGTTGAGAATTGCAATCATCTGGAGTGTATCAGATGTGGACGATGTAAAAATGCTTGTCCAGTGGATGCAATTAGTTATGGAGTAAGAAAATAGAGAGGAGTAGTTAGGAAAGTGATAAAAAATGCTATAGCATATATTACAAGAAAGAGAAATAGAACTTTAATAATTTTTATCATAATAACTATAGTTCTTTCTTGCTTGTATTCTTGTTTAACAATAATGAAATCAAGCAATGAAATAGAAAAGGCTTTATATGAAAGTTCTAATTCTTCAATATCAATAACAAAAAAAGATGGTAAATATTTTAATGTTAATCAATTTAAAGATATTGAAAAATTAAAAGAAATTGAAGAAAAAATAATTCAATATGATGGATTAGCGAAACTAAAAGATGCTAAAGTAGTTAGCGGAGAACAAAGAATAAATAGAGAAGATTTATCTGACGAATTTAAGAATGTTGTTTCACTCGAAGCTACAAATAATACTAAAAGAAATATTTTGTTTAGTAGTGGAGTATTTACAATTAAAGAAGGTAAAAATATAGAAGAAAATGATAAGAATTCAATTATTGTTCATGAAGAATTTGCTAAACAAAACAATCTAAAATTAGGTGATGAAGTTGATCTTGAATTACTAGATGTTGAAAAAAGTGGAAAAATAAAAAGTCATAAATTTAAAATTATAGGGAGCTTTTCTGGTAAAAAACAGGAAACATATACAGGATTATCTTCTGATTTTAGTGAAAATATGGTGTTTGTAGATTATTCAACAAGCCAAGAGATATTAAATAAATCAGAAAATAATAAAATCGCAAATAAAATCTTAATGTATTCTGGTAGTGCAGAATCTACAGACTTAGCCTTAAACAAATTGAAAGAGCTTAAAATTGATGAGTCAAAGTATTTTGTTGAAAAAGATTCTAAGGCGTTTGAAGAGTCTTTAGAGTCAGTGAGTGGAATAAAACATATAATAAAAATAATGACTTATTCTATTATGTTAGGTGGGATGGTTGTTCTTTCATTAATCTTGATTCTATGGTTAAGAGAAAGAATTTATGAAATAGGTATATTTTTATCTATTGGAACATCTAAGATACAAATTATAATGCAATTTATATTCGAGTTAATATTCATATCGATACCAAGTATAATATCTTCCTTATTTTTAGGAAATGTATTACTAAAAGTAATTGTAGATGGATTCATTAACTCAGAGGACTCAATGATTTCCGGTGGAAGTTTAATAAATAATAGTAGTTTTATGTTAAATATAACAACACTTGGACAAAGTTATTTAATATTAATAAGTATTATTGTTTTATCAGTTGTATTTGCTTCTTCATTAATATTAATCAAGAAGCCTAAAGAAATATTATCAAAAATAGGTTAGGAGAAAATAATGGATATATTAGAAATAAAGAATGTAGCATATAGTTATGCAAATTCTAAAGAAAAAGTTTTGTCAGGAGTAAATCAAAAATTTGAACTTGGGAAGTTTTATGCGATAGTAGGAAAGTCAGGAACAGGAAAATCTACACTTCTTTCCTTGCTTGCTGGACTTGATAAACCTCAAACAGGAAAAATATTGTTTAAGAATGAAGATATACAAAAGAAAGGATATAGTAATCATAGAAAAAATAATATATCTTTAGTATTTCAAAACTATAATTTAATAGATTATTTATCACCAATTGAAAATATTAGATTAGTAAATAAATCAGCAGATGAAAGTATCTTGTTTGAACTAGGTTTAGATAAAAAACAAATAAAAAGAAATGTTATGAAATTATCTGGTGGACAGCAACAAAGAGTAGCTATTGCTAGAGCATTGGTATCAGATGCTCCAATAATACTAGCTGATGAGCCTACTGGTAATCTAGACAGTGTTACTGCTGGAGAAATAATTAATATATTAAAGACATTAGCTAAAGATAGAAATAAATGTGTAATAGTTGTAACACATAGTAAGGAAGTAGCAGATTCTGCGGATATCATTTTAGAACTAAGTGGTAAAAAGTTGAAAAAAGTAAATAAAATGAATTTGGAGGTTGAATAATGATAAAAAATGCATTTGCTTATGTAACTAGAAAAAGCTTAAAATCATTAATTATTATATTAGTTATTTTATCTATGTCAACTTTAAGTCTCATTAGTTTATCTATTAAAGATGCTACGGACAGAGCTTCAAAAGAAACATTTGCTAATATAACAAATAGTTTTTCTATGGAGATAAATAGACAAGTAAATCCAGGAACACCTAGAGGTGGGGGAAATGTAAAAGGTGAAGATATTAAAAAGATATCTCAAACAGATAGTATAGACTCCTATGTAAAAAGAATAAACAGTGTTGCAGATTTAGTTGATTATGATATTATTGAAACTCAAGAGACTCTTGCGAATCAATCACCTGAAAGAGCGAAGAATTTTAAAAGAACAGTTATGTTAACTGGGGTTAACGACTCATCAAAAGAAACAAAATTTGTATCAGAAGCATATAAATTAGTAGAAGGAAAGCATTTAGAAAATGAAGATAAAAATAAAATCTTAATGCATAAAGATTTAGCTGAAAAAAATAATCTTAAAGTTGGAGATAAGATAAAAATAAAATCTAATTTATTTGATGCTGATAATGAGAAAGGTGCAGATGAAACAGTAGAAGTAGAAATTAAAGGTCTATTCGATGGGCATAATAGCGGTGGAGTAAGTGCAGCACAAGAACTATACGAAAATACATTAATCACTGATGTTCATACAGCTGCTAAAGTTTATGGTAATACAGAAGATACAGCTGTATACCAAGATGCAACATTCTTTGTAAAAGGTGATAAGAATCTTGATAGTGTAATAAAAGATCTTGGGAAATTAGATATAAATTGGAGAGAATATAATTTGATTAAAAGTTCATCAAATTACCCTGCATTACAACAATCTATATCAGGTATCTACTCAATTTCAAATAAATTATTTGTTGGCTCATTAATATTTGCAGGAGTTGTAGTTTCATTATTATTATTCTTATGGATGAATGCTAGAAAGAAAGAAATAGCAGTATTACTATCATTAGGTATATCAAAATTAGAAATTTTTGGTCAATTCCTAATTGAGATGGTATTTATATCAATCCCCGCATTCGTTGGTTCTTATTTCTTAGCTCAATATACAGCTGATAATCTTGGGAATAATATATTGAATAAGGTTACTGGTGATATAGCTAAACAAATAGCTAGACAATCTGCATCTAGCCAATTAGGTGGTGGGGCAGAAGCAGAAGGATTTAACAAGACATTATCAAGTTTAGATATAAATGTATTACCTAAATTTATAATTTATGTAGTTATATTTATGAGTTTAGTACTTCTTGTATCATTGATTATTTCTTCATTCAATATATTAAGAAGGAATCCAAAAGAATTATTAATTGACAATAATTAAAATTTTCGGTGCTTTTTAGCACCAAAAATTTTTTTGCTTTTAAATATCAAATAATATGCTGTATAATATAAGTGTATAGGCTTAAGTGGAGGTATATATGAAAATATTAACTGTTGAAGATGATAATATGATAAGAGAGGGAATAAGTGAATATCTTTCAGAATTTGGATATACTGTTATTCAAGCTAAAGATGGAAGAGAAGCCTTGTCAAAATTTAATAGCGATATAAATTTGGTTATCTTAGACATTCAGATACCTTTTATAAATGGTTTAGAAGTGTTGAAAGAAATTAGAAAGAAAAGCAATTTACCAATTCTAATCTTGACTGCATTTAGTGATGAAGAATATAAAATTGATGCATTTACTAATTTAGTAGACGGATATGTAGAAAAGCCATTTTCATTGCCGGTCTTAAAGGCTAGAATAGATGCTTTAATTAAGAAGAATTATGGACATTTAGAGAAGTTTGAATATAAGGATCTATCGGTTAATTTTAATAGCTATACAGCTAAAATAAATGGTGAAGAAATAGATGTAAATGCAAAAGAACTAGAAGTATTAAAATGTTTATTGGATAATAATGGACAAGTGTTAACAAGAATGCAAATTATTGATTATGTATGGAAAGATAGCGAAGAAATTCCTTATGATCGAGTAATAGATGTATATATAAAAGAACTTAGAAAAAAATTACAATTAGACTGTATAACTACTATAAGAAATGTAGGATATAAATTGGAGAGAAAATGAAAAAATTAAAGATATTTCCAAAAATGTTCATACAAATATTTTCTGTTCTTGGAATAATAATTATATTAGTTCATTCATTAGTTTTTTTTATCTTTCCTAAAACATATTTGGAGACGAGAAAAGAAAAGATTCATAATATGGCAAATGAAATTTCTAGCAATATGAATGGAAAAGAAATAAAATATATAGAACAAACTTTGGAGCTTTATTCTAAGAGTAGTGAAATAAAAGCATTTATAAAAGAAAAAAATAATAAGAATGCAATACAAATCAAAGATAATATAAATGTTAGTTTAGAAAGTGATAGTAATTCTTTGATAATTGAAGAAAGAGAAATAAAGCTTAATGATGGTAAAAAAACAAATCTACAATTTGTTTCTACAGCTGATATGCAAAAAGATGCGAAAGATTTAAGCCTTAAATTTTTACCATATTCTTTATTAATATCAATTTTATTTTCTGCTATTATTTCTTTAATTTATGCAAAATCAATAAAAAATAATATACAAGAAATAAAAATTGTTACTGATAAAATGATGAAACTTGATAAAAAAACGCGTTTAAAAGTTAGCTCTAATGATGAAGTTGGAGAATTAAAACAACAAATTAATGATTTGTATTCTACTTTATTAAGAACAATTGACGATTTGGAATTTAAAAATAAAGAAATTTTAAAATTAGAAAAGTTAAAATATGACTTTTTTAAAGGTGCATCCCATGAACTTAAAACTCCTCTTGCTAGTCTTAAAATAATACTGGAAAACATGAAATACAATATTGGAAAATATAAAGAAAGAGATATTTATATTAATGAATGTATTGAAATCGTTGATAGTTTAACAAAAAATATTTCTCAAATATTATCAGTTCATTCTATAGAAAATTTGAATAATGATGAAGAATATTTGAAAATAAATGATACATTAGAAGACATATTAAAAAAGTATGAAATATTAGCAAATCAAAAGAAAATAACTGTCAATAATTATATATTAGATGAGAATGTTTATATAGGAAAAACAGCTTTAAAGATTATTCTATCTAATTTGATTAGTAATGCGGTAAAATATACTGATGTAAATGGGGTAATTAATATTGGGATAGTTAATGATTGGTTATATATAGAG